>Ga0209694_1001314_pt1 | contig 28198 bp, 39 predicted proteins | sample GluameincwithD2O_FD_187499 | JGI IMG/M metagenome (GOLD analysis project Ga0209694, IMG submission 187499) | Mouse cecum microbial communities from Vienna, Austria - Glucosamine amended microcosms incubated with D2O (SPAdes) (version 2) | ecosystem: Host-associated > Mammals > Digestive system >... | reverse complement strand
GCAGGTTCCGGCCCTCCTGGGTCTCCAGGTAGTTTTCTGGGTGGGTGTCCCGTGTGGCGATGACATCCCCAGCGGGGTATTTGCCGATTTCCTCCGCCACCCGGTCCACGATGGCCTCCGCCTCCGGGGTGCCCAGAGCGCCGTTGATGAAGTCGTTCTGCATGTCAATGACCAGTAAAATCTTCCGCATAAAGGCGGGCCCTCCTTTGTTTTGATGACGCTATCATATCATAAATTCTGGCGGAGGAAAACTGTTTTATCTGCTCTTGGGCCTAGTCTTGTTCCTGCTCTTGACAGGCGCGGATTTCCGCCGCTGGTCCAGCTCCGTCCGGTACGCCTTCAGCCGCCCCTCTACGGAAGGGCGGTCACTCGTCGTCCTCGTAACCACGGCTTTTTTGTGTGAAGAGGAGCTGCTTCTGGTACCGGGCGAGGCGCGTTGCGACGGAGAATCTTTTTTTGACGCGGCCGCCTCCTGACAGCTCTTGCCCCGCTCCGGCCCCTTGGGGGCCTTCTGGGAGCCCTCCCGCTCCGGGTGGTCCGCGGTCTTGGCCTTTTCCTCCCGTCGCTTCTGGGGGCCTTCACGCTCCTTACGCGGGGGCTGCTGTTCCCGCTGGGGCGCAGGCTGTTCCGGGGACAAATAGCCCACCCGCTCAAAGATCATATTGGCCCTGTCCAGCTCCGTCACCGGAAGGATCACGTCGATGAGCTTCCCCTTGTCATCCTTGTCATGGATGGCAGAGAACAGGATTTTCTGTTTCTTCGCCAGCTTGGCAAACTGGCGATACTGCTCCGGGGACATAGGGAACTGACGGAGATCCCGCGTTTCCCGCAGCATCTTCCCCAGATTGATTTTCCCGGAAATGGTCTTGTTGTTCTTCGCCAGCGCCATGGACAGCGCCAGCACGTTTTTGAGGGCCGAGCCGCCCAGCCGGACGCTGACCTCTCCGAACGAGAGCATCATGCGCACCAGCTGGTCGGCGGCCTCACCGCCTCCGATGTTCATCGTGGCTTACCTCCTTCAATTCAAGATGTTCAATGGATTGCTTCATTTTCGGGGCCCGTTCCATCACCTCCTTGCATAAGGCCAGCTTCCTTCGCTCCGCCCGGATGGAGCGGTTGAGCTCCGCCAGCTGGCGGTACAGCTCCGCTTTTTCCGCCGTCAGCCGCTCACGAGGGACGCCGCAGCCATCCAGCAGGGCGGAAGCCTCGGCGTACCGGGCGGCCTCTGCCTCCATGCCGGAGAGGCCCTCGTCATAGAGCCGCCTGGCCTCCTCCAGGGCCTCCACATCGGCCAGGGCGTCGTACAGAGAACGGCGCTTTTTCTTCCGCACGTTGAGAATGGTCCGCTGCTTCATGAGGCCGATCAGCGTATCCTCCGTGCGGGTCTGGAACGCTGCCATGTCCTCCTGGGTGGCAATACCGTTTTCCCGAAGGAAGGCGAACTGCTCCCGGCAGCGCTCGAACCGAATGACCTCCTTCCGAAGCTGGGGCGTCATTCTGGGCGGATACTGCCGCTTTTCGATCTTGCCGAGAACGTATAAGTAATGGACGTACAGCGCCAGGAAGCCCGTATATTTCGGATGCTTCTTGTAGGGCCTGTAGGGGACACGATAGGCAGACGGCAACCGCTGTCCGGCCTCGATTGCGGAGAGATTGCCCTGGATAGCGGCGAGGATGCCATCCTCCGTGAACATAGGATTCTTCCGGCCTGGGATCATGAATCGGTCCTGCCCCCGGAGCCGGAAGCCCAGGCGGTTCCCGTGGTTGATCTCCCAGCCCATGTGCTCCATGAGCATAAAGAAGTGGCCCAGGTCGTTGGCGTCCTCGATGGCCGTCCGCAGGTCCGCCTCCAGCATGGAGCGGAAGGTGGGCTGGCCCTTGCTCTGCCGCAGCCATTCGATATAGCTGACGGCCTTGGAGGAAGTCCCCTCCATGATGACCGACAGGCCGTGCTCCCGGCAGAGGCGGTCCGAGGTGGCGCGAATTTGGCTGTAGTAGCTTCGGGCGTTGCTGTGATATTTTCTGCCGGTTTCCGCGTTTACGGAGTTAAAAATGGTATGGGCGTGGATGTGCTCCCTGTCCACATGGACGGCGATCACCGCCTCAAAGCCCGGCAGGTGTTCTTCCGCAAACTCCCTGGCGATCTCCAGGGCCAGCTCCGGCGTGACCTCGCCGGGCTTAAAGGATTGAATCACATGGTAATATTGGACGCCCTCCTTCTTTCCATAAGCCTGCTTGGTATCCAGCATCTCCCGAACCTCCCGGCCTGGGTCGCAGTTCAGGTGGATGGTGAGGAGAGCGTCCGTTTTTTCTTCGTTGAGGATGTATCCGACACCGTCCGCCAGCGGCCCCTTCCGGGCCAGAATTTTTGTGACGGCGATTTGTGCCGCCTCCCTTCGCAGAAAATAAGAGCCGCCTCTTTTTGAGGCGGCTCTCAGATGAACCGTTATTCCATGCCGAACTCTTTGCACAGGTTTTCAAATCTAGCCTTTTCCTTCTCCTTCACGGCTTTGGAGAGGTCATTCATGCAGTGGTGGACCACGTCGGCGTCTTTGAGCAGTTCCTCCATGGGGCCGTCTGTTGTCAGCTTATCGTCGTGGTGGTAAATGGCGGAGCAGATGACCTCCGTTTCCTCCGGCGAGGTCAGGCCCAGGCCCTCCAGAATCTCCCTGGCCAGCGCCGCGCCTTGGTGGGCGTGGTCCTCGTAGCTGCCGTTTTTGTAGGCCCAGAGGTCGTGGAGCATCGCCGCCATGGAGGCAAGCTCCGGGTCCAGCCTTCGCTTTTTCGCCAGCATCGTGGCCGCTAAGGACACGCCGTAGAGGTGGGCCACAGCGCTGGTCCGGGTTTTCGGATCAGGAATCATCTCCAATTCATAGTTTACGTGGGTCCGCAGATCGCTCAGCCGTCCCATAATTTAGTCCTCCTCTAAAAGCAGTTTCAAAGCCGCCTCCGCCTGCCTGCGCCGAAGCCCCCGGTTTTCCGGGACCGGAACCCAGCGGGCCCGGACCTCCGGGACAAAGCAGTCGTGGTCGTCCAGAATCACATAGCGTGTGCCCGGATGCCCCGCCAGCCAGGCCAGGATTTCCTCCCCCTTGTTTCCGCTGGGAAGCCGGGGAGCCGCGTCGACGATGGGCGTCCCGTTCCGGGCGAGGCAGTCGTATAGGTTCCCGATGAAAGCCCGGCAGAGCGGGTCGTCCACCTCCAGGGCGTCCCGCCAGGAGGAGCAGAGAACGATCTCCGCCCTGGTCCGCCGCACCAGCCGGCGCAGCCAAAAGAGGGCCAGCGGGTCAAAAACCTGCCGCTCCAGGGGGAGCCGCAGCAGGGCGCTGAGGTGAGTGCTCAGCGTCGTGCAGATCACGCCGTCGATGTCCAGGAACAGGGCTGTCATAGGTACATGGCTCGGAGGAGCGCTCGTCCGGTTTCTGTACGAAAAACCCGCTCCAGCGTGTTTTCCACGTTCTCCCTGGAGTACCCGCTCTCGTCGACGTTGACGAGATAGTCCGCCTCGATTAGAATTTGATGGTCCGGGCCGTCAATGCCCTGGAGGGTGTGGTGATGGCCCACCAGCCAAGCGATGCGGTCCACGGCGGATTGGGGGAGGCCGCTGTCTGAGAGGAAGTCCCGGACCAGGGCGGGACCCTCCAACTCCTGATACTTTCCGTTTGTATTGCCGTACTTCTCCCGGCAGAGGGGGCAGGCGATGTCGTGGACAATGGCGGCGATTTCCAGAATATCCTGGGATGCCTTGTCCAGGCCCTCGCACTCGCCGATGGTTTTGGCGAAGGCCCAGACCTTCATAAAATGGTTCACGTCGTGCCGGTTTCCGTTGGAGTACGCTACCATTTTCCGGGCAATTTCCGCAGTGGTCATTGGAGTCACTCTCCCTGTACGTTTTGACCATTATATCCCATCCGGCTGCCGGAGGCAAGCGATTCCTTCTGGGCTGCCCGGTACATCAATTCATAGACCTGATCCAGCAGGAACAACCCCCGCCTGGCATCCTCGGCCCTGGCGATCCCAGCATTGACGCTCCGGGCGATTTGATTGATATTCACGCCGATTTTATGGACCTCCCAACGGAGGTCCTTGAGTTCCTGGGAGGGCTTTACCGGGAGCGGCATTCTTTCCATGAGGCGGACGAGGTAGGCCCGCTTGCTGAGGCCGCAGGCGTCGGCCTGTTCCGTCAGCAGCTGATACTGCGCCGGGGTCAACTCTATGTGCAGGTGATGCCGACCCTTTTTATCTGCTTTGCTCACAGCACCTCCTTTTCTTTTTTGGAGGAACAGCAGAGCGTTCCTCCCGAACCTCTTGCTCGAATACTTTTTCCAAATCGAACACATTGCCATAGGGAATGCCCTTCCGGCGGAACGGCTTCATGGGCATGGGAATCTGGGCTTGCAGTTCCTTCAGCTTTTCCCAATATTCAGGGAGAAACTGATAAATCGCTTTCAGCTCTTTTCGGTTCTTATTCTTGCAGCACCAGCAGGAAACCCGATCTAAAATGTCATACAGCCGGACACCGTTTTCCTCCCAGAAAAAACCCCGTTCATAGCAGAAGGCCAAACAGTCCGTCTCCGTCATCCCCGCCTCAGCCAAAGGGGAGCACTTGGGCGGTTCCAGTTTCGCCAGCCGCTCCGGCTCGTCCGCTGCGATGCCCACATAGTGGACCTCCGCATCCAGGGCCACACCATCCAGGGAGCGTGTTTTGAGCTTAGTCCCCCAGCGGCAGGGCCCTCCGCACCAGCCGTAACCCAAATGAAAGCCATTCTTTTTGGAGTTCACTGGCCTCTCCAGCATATTGTATAAAAAAGAGGCGTCCGGCCTCACCTCTGTGAACCGGACGCCTCTCTGCTCCAGGACCGGCCTGATTCGGTCCCGGATATCGTGGATTGCCTGAAATTCCATTTCCGAGTTGTAAAAAATCACTTCATCCAATGGCATTTTCTTTTCCAGTAATAACAGCAGCATGGCTAGTGAGTCTTTTCCAAAACTCACGCTGGCGTAAAATGCCACCCTGCGTTTGCACCTCCCTTCTCCGGCTCGAAGCCGATAAATTTCCGCATTGACGGCCCAGCGCCCCGATGGTATAATTTCAGCCGTTGTCATCTCTCCGCTGAAAAGAGGCGCGTTTATGATGGAAGCGATTGCGGCAAATTTTACCCGTCCCCGTATGGGACGCAGACTGGCTGTCCTCACCGTCAGCCTGATTGTGATCGGGGTCTGCGTGGCGGTGTTCAAGACCGTCGGGTTCGGCACGGACCCCTGCTCGACATTTACTCTGGGCGTTTCCGCCCGGACGGGCATTTCCTTTGGAACCTGTCAACTGGCATTTAACCTGCTGATGTTCCTCCCCGTGATCCGCTTTGACCTCTCCCGCATCGGTATAGGCACCGTTGCCAACATGGTGGGCATCGGGTACATGGCGGACTTCACCATGTGGCTGATGGCCCCCCACATTCCGCCGGAGGGCCTGTCCATGGCGGCCAGAATTGCGCTGTTCACTGTCAGCATGGTGGCGTTTCTGATTGCCGCCGCGTTTTACATGGTGGTGGACCTGGGCGTCGCGCCTTACGACGCGATTCCGCAATTGATTGCGGCCCGCACGAACCGACTGAGCGCCCGTGCGATCCGCATGCTGTGGGACATCTCGATTTTGTCCCTTGGTTTCCTGCTGGGGTCCACGGTGGGCCTTACGACGCTGATCACCGGCTTCTGCCTGGGTCCCGCCATCGCCTTTGTGTCCAGCCGGGTGAGGGGCTGGTTCGAGTAATTCCGGCCTAGGGCCGGGAACCATCCGCCCGCAGGCGGCATAGGGGTCAGGGGTTTGTCCCCTGCAAGCGCGCAAAATGTACATTTGCGCTATGCTTGCGACCTCGCCGCCTGGGGCGGCGAGGTCTTGCCCCGCCGAAGGCGGGGCCGTTTTCAAGCGGAACAGCAGATGGGAATGGCCGCGGGCGGAGCCCGCGGGTTTGAGGAGGCCGCGCTCATCGCTCCGGCCCTGAGCGGGGCTGGCGGAGCTTCAGATTATAGTGCTCCACAGGTACGTCCCGCAGGTTAAGAGTGGATCTATCCGCTACATAGGCTGTATATCTGCTGTAGTCATAGCCTTCGCTTTCCACCAGAATGCCGTCCCGACGGTTTTGGGCACAAACCAGCAGACAGTGATACAACCCTCCGGCTTCGCACATCAGGTCCTTGTTTGTCGCAATAAAGGGCATATCAAGCCATAAATGCGTGGAGAAATACTGATATTGCTTCTGGCTCAATTCAATAATCTTTACGATCCTGATATAAACAGGCTGATCCTTCGTGCTGTCCTGTAAATCCCGTACATGAGCAGCTCTCCAGCTGAAATGTGTGTTGATGGTGGATACCGCCATATTGCCTCCTTTTACAGAGTAAGAGGGTTACATGTAACCCCCTGGTAAAAAAGGCCGGGTGTTCGTACATAACACCCGGCCATGCTACCGCTCTTGGGACTTCTTATGCTTGAGTTTCTGCCGCTGCGCATTGGCCTGCTCCGGCCCATTGTATTGAGTCAGTTCTTCTGCCAGTGATCTTGCCAGTTCCTGAACAGCGGCGTTGTCGGGAAATGAGGCCCCCATTCCAGCAACAGCCAGCGCAAGCTGGTCAGCGCCGCCTTTTCCTTCTTTCCGCAGATATTGAACGATCTGCTCGATCTGTCCGGCGCGGAGTTCATTGTCCCTGGACAGCGGATAGCACTCATGCAGAAAGTCGTAATATTTGGCGGCGATGCTGCCCGGAGTGGCGGCGGAGAAGTAGGGATTGTCCCACTCTGCGAAGGGAACCTTGGGCCGGAGCTGAATTCGGTCGCCGTCCCGCTCATACACACGCACAAAGTCAAAGCCGATCTCACGGGAGACACGGGAGAGGATATCCTTCACAGCGGGATCATCCCGGAGCCGTTCGATTCGGGTGAAGTCGGTGACAAGGTAGTTATTCCCCTGCCGCACATGGAGGATATCGGCGGCGCTCATGCCGTCCGCGCTCTCCAGGCCCAGGGTCAGGCGGACGGGAGGTTGTCCGTCCGGACCGGGTTCAGCGGCCTCACTGTTGCAGGGTTCGCCCTGCAGTTCGTCAAACCGGGCTTTTGCCGCTTCAAAAGAGGGGAAATGTTCCATTTCACTGCGTTCCCCGGCGTTGTCCGCCCAGGTTTTCAGATCAGCGATGATGTAAAAGCCCCACCCGCTACCGGCATCCTGCGGCAGTTCCGGAACAGATTCCACATGATCCGGCGCGGGCTGCTCCACAAACACGGGGCGGAGACAGTCCAGGTGCTTGGCAGCGTAGATGGCATTGCCGGTGAGCTGCCTCTGCCACGCCCCCACGCTGGGCGCCCATCGGAAACCGCCATGCCGCATGGCGGAGCAGGTATCCCGGTCAGGCTTCTCAACGAAGAACACCTGGAGCCGGTTGGCCTGCCGGTCCATTTTCACTTCGCCACCATCGAAGGTCCAGCCCTCGTACTCCGTTTCTGCTTTCTGAGACAGCTCCTCGATCCGTTTCTTCGTCTGGCGGATCATGGCGCTGTTATTGGTAAGATAAAAGCCTGGATAGGGCTTCGGGTCCTTCCTCCAGTCACGGGCCATGGAAGACTTCAGCTTCTCGATCTGCACCGGGGCCAGGCCAGGACAACCCTCCAGGGTCTTATGTTTCCGATAGTAGGCGTTGACGGCCTTCATCGACTCCTGGGTCCGTTCCAGACCCTCCAATTTGAGCTTCAGCTTCTGGACGGCCTCCGGGTCATCGGCGCTGATGCCGCCTTTGCCCGTACCACGGATTTTGTCCAGGAGTCCCTGGATTTCCTGCCACTCCTTCATGGCCGCGTCAGAAGCCTGATTTTGTTTTTCTTTTTTCCGCACAGGGAAATTGCTTCCCCCGGCAATCAAAATGGACGGCACACGGGCGGCGATGGCGTTCTGCCGGTTGGTGTTTTCGGCCAGCCTGCGGGCATAGGCATCCAACAGGCGGTCGATCCTCTCATGATGAATGGGGTCCACCTTTCGCTTCTGCTCCTCCGCGATCCGGGCGGCAGCGTCCACGGACCTCCGGTATTCCGCTGTGGCGCTGCCCTCTTTATAATCGTAGAAGCTGTTCATTTCCTTAGCCCGGCGGGCCAGCTCCTCATTGATGATGTAGTAGTTGATAGCTGCACACCTCCTCTGCAAAATCTTCTGACAGCTTTCACTGTTGATTTTAGAATTTCGACTATGAAATGTAATGGTGTTGAAGTATAATGTTTCATCATGGTATAGGGGGGAATGCGCTGTGTCCAGACACACCAGCCCGTATGAGGTATACGCAAAATACATATTGGAGGCGGTGTATGGCGACCGCTACGGAACGCTGCTCCTGCGGGATAAACCGGACCTTCAGACCGCGGACGGAGAAGCCGGTATAGAGGTTACCTCTGTGAACGGAGAAACCTTTGAGCGGCTTGTGACGGAAATTGCCATGAGCCAGCCATATCAGGTTCCGTCGGACAGAATCCTGGAGCTGTGCGCAAAATGCGGCATTGAGTATCACGCATGGCAGACCTTTGTCATCAACCCTCTCCCTGCCGCCGGATTCATTGAGCCTTTTCGCAAAAAGCTGAAAAAACTGAATGCCGGATATGCGTTTCTGGGTCACTACGATCTGTTCCTCTACTCGGACCGGCACACTCTGGAGAATCACGAATTGGAACCGCTGCTGGAAGCATTGTGCGAAGAGAATAAAGCGCCGATCTCCTACCACTATGTCTACATTGACGCCAGTGGAAAGCTGGCGTGTTTTGACTTGGCCCATGGCACATATGAAGTCCAGTACACGAAGGGACTGCGGGAAAAGCTGATATCCGGTTCCGCCGTTGAATAGCGCTTCTCCCGTCTATCGCTCCGGCATTTTTCTCTTTTTATGAGGCGCGTTGGAAACAGGCGGCAGGAGTTCGGCGGACAGCGCATCGGAGCGCAGCAGCCCCTCATCGGAAGAAATTCCGCTCTGTTCCGTCCCCGCCTTACGGCGAGGACTCCACCCGCTCCATTCCTTCCTCCTCTCCCCACCGCAACCGCTTCGCTGGGTTGCGTCGGGGGCCCCATAGTTATGCCGCGCTCCGATGTTCGTAACCGTTATGTCCTTGACGCACAGCCGCAGCCAGGGGAGGGTCTCTCCCATCCGCTGGGCCAGGAGAGCGACGTCCAGCGAGGTCCGTTGTTGCAAGGAGACATACACAGAGTATTGCCGCCGCTCAAAGCCGTTGGCTTCCATGAAGCGCCGGATGTCCTTATAGGCCCGCTTGAAGAACTGCGAGTCCTGGCCTGTCTCCTTGTGAGGATAATACCGCTTCAGCGCATCCTGGCTCAGATCGAAGCTGATCTGCTTTCGTGTCATCCCCATATTAAATCTCCTTGTGTGCTTTCTTCACGGATCATCGGTCCAGCCCCTTTTCTCCTTGGCTCTGCTTGTAATAAGATAGCAGATATCTCCTTTGCGCCATCCGCCAGGAAAATCATCCGTCATGTTTTCTCACCCGCCTTTCCGGCCTGGGCAAGCACATCCTCCTCGCCGTTCTCGTCCTGCCAGACGCAGGAGGCAGCGCAGTCCAGGAACCAGTCCGCCCGCAGCAGGGACAGGATGACGTCCCACATAATGGCGAAATCGTCGCCATGGCCCCTGTCCTGGAAGACCAGGGCGTCACTGTCATCTGCGCAGGGGAGATCGTGAACAGCGAACAGCGTCTTGACCGTGCGGTGGACGTCCTCCAGCCTGCGGCCCTGCCGCTCTACAGCGGCTTTGTCAAAGGAAATGTGAACTTTCATGCTCGGTATCCCTCCTTTTATTTGGTAGCCCACATCATACCAGCATGTCCCGGCCATATCCAGAAGAATCGGCAGACAGTTCACGCCGCCTCAGCCAGCTCCCGCTCAATCCGCTCCCTGGCAAGGCGGGCATACTCGTCCGTCACCTCGATGCCGGTGGCGGTGTAGCCCTCCAGCACGGCGGCCAGGACGGTGGTGCCGGACCCGGCGAAGGGGTCCAGGATATGCCCGCCCGGTTCCGTGATCTTCACAATGTCACGCATGAGCTGGAGGGGTTTCTCCGTCAGATGGATGCGGTTCTGGGGATTGCCATATTTGAACACGCCGGGGAGGCAGGGCACAGGGCGGCTGATGGGCATATCGCCGTTGGAGCCCCAGACGATGTACTCCGCCTGCTGGCGGAAGCGGCCCTTCTGGGGACGGGAGTTGCCTTTGTCCCAGACAGCGGTGCCCCGCCAGATCCAGCCCGCCCACTGGAGGGCGTCGGAAGCGGCGGGGAGCTGCCGCCAGTCGATGAACATACACACCGGTGCGCCGGGTTTGCACAGCTTCCGGGCGTCCGCCAGCCACTCCGCCGCCCAGCGGGTCCAGGACCGCTGGTCCTTGGCGTCTCCCTCAAAGGGCGGAGGGGCGGCGTCTCCCATACTGGAATATTTTTTGGCGGTGGATTTGTTCTTCTCGCTCTGCGTCCGGCCTCCGGAGGCGTAGGGCGGGTCGGTGATGATAGCGTCAAAGGTGCCGGGGGCGAAGTCTCCCAACAGCTTCAGGGCGTCGCCCTGGATGATGGTCCACTTATCTTTCATGGGCAGATTTTCCTTTCTTTTTGTGAGTTTTTTTCGGTTCGATGGGAGGCGCGGACAGCTCAGTGTCCACGTATTCGCTGATGATATGCAGTGCCTTGTAATAGTCGCCGGAGGCGGCGCAGCGCTGGAACATCTCATCAATTTGGTCCCGCATTCCGGCCTCCTTCAGCAGCATGGAGGCCCGACCCAGGATGGCGTAGATGTTGCCGTCCTGATCCAGCAGCTCCATCTTGGGCTTTTGTGGAGGCCGCTGGGACTGAACAAAGCCGCCCAGGCGGTTGGGCACATAATCGGAGAGCCATGTGCCGCCGAACTGGTCATGGGTCTGGAGCCGCCACATGGCCAGCTTTCCCATGTCCAGTTTCACACCCTCAAAGGGGAACAGCAGGTTTGTCAGGCCGTCGTGCTGGAAGACGGAGGCCCGCTCGAAGCGGCTGCCGTCCAGCAGGATACCGCTTTCGGTGAGCAGTCCGTTGACGCCGTTCAGCCATTCCTGCAAAGGGCCGCCGCAGCCCTGGAGGATGAGACCCTCCTTACCGCTCATTGTCTGCAGATCTTCTGTGGTGATGTTTGTAATGTTATCGCTCATGTGCAGTGTTCTTTCCTTTCTGTTTCGCTTTGGAAGCAAGACCGGCTGCCGGAGACTCCCTGCCGCAGCCGCGGAGATGCCAGAGCATATGGCCCATTTCCTCCCCGTGGTCATAGCCGCTGATCTCCTGCTCCCAATAGCCTCTTACCACTTCCAGGGGATTGTCGAGACCCAGCAGGTATTCCACCTCGTCGTCGTCGCACACAGCCGCCAGCTCGTCGCAGAGCTGCTGGGCGGCGGTGATCTCCGGGGCCAGCCGGATGATTTCCTCAAAGGGCTTTTCCCGGAGCTGGGCGAGGTAGTCCTGGTAGTTTTGGTCCAGCCGCAATTGCAGAATTGCGTTTTGGTCCTGACTCATCGCTCATGACCTCCTTTTCGAACGATCTGTTTGCGGGGCCGGACACGCTGAGGCGGTTCCTGCCCAAAGACGATCGGAATGCCTTGGTCCTGAGCACGGCGAATTTCTGCCCGCATCCCCTCGGTGATCGTGGAGCCATAGACGTTGATCTGATGGCAGGACTCCAGCAGGCGAAGGCCCATCTCCCGTGCCGCCTCGTCCTGAACAGAGCAAGCCGGATCGGCGTTGGAGGGAAGCGTAATGTGGGGGCAGACGGGAATGTCGCCGGATTGGAATACCTCCTGGGCCTTCTGCCGGGCGAACTCGATGTTGTTAGCCACATCTCCCCGGAGCGGGGCGCAGATATACACCAGCTTGGGGCCGTCATGACCACGCTCCGGCATCCGCTCCCGGAAGGGCTCCAGGTATTGCCGGACCTGCTGGAGAAGCAGCTCCCGGTCTGCGGGGGCGGGCCTCCAGGCGTACCACTCCGGTTTACCGTCGCAGATCCAAATATGAGGGGATACGCCGCCGCGGAAATTTGGATTTCCGGGGACAGGCTTCTTTTCCCAAACGTCCTGGAATCTCAGCAGCAGTGTATCCACCTCACCCTCTGTGCGGTTCAGCACCTTTATTTTCAGTGCGTTATAGTGGTCGGCCATCCCGGTGGTGACGAACTCTAGCCGGACCCGCAGGTCCTTCCCCAGCGTTCCCAAACAGGCCCGGCCCGCGAAGCTGGGGTCGGAGATAACATCGCTGTCCCCAAGCAATTTCCGCAGTTCTCCTTCAAAGAAATTCATCGCTCCAGCTCCTTCCCTTTCGGCGCTTTCTCCTGCTTTTTGGGAGAGCGGGAGGGCTTCAGCTCATCCCTGGCCGGATTCCGGACAATAGAGCGGCTTTGCTCATCCAGTATCAGTGTATCCGGTGTGCTGTTGCGGATTTTTTCTTCCCAGAGGATTACGGCGGTTCCGGTAACCTCTACGGCTCCCGCCACTGTGCCGTAAACAGTACAGTGGCCGCTGAGCTTCGGGAATTTTCCCCGGTCCCTGGCGTCAAGGACCAAGGCGGAGCCGGAGGCCCTGGCCTCCTCGCACAGAACCGCGCCCCGAATGTACGCGGCGTCCTCCGCCCTGGCGTGGCCGGACAACGTGCTCCGCTGCGTTACATACGCCTGGTCACAGGCGACGGCCCCGTCACGCAGGCAGGAATCTTTGTCCACGGAGGCGGACCCGGCGGCGATGGCGTCGCCGAAAATCCAGGAGGCGTCACCCTCCTCCTGGGAGAGGTTGCATTCCGCCTCCACAAAACCGCCCAGATCCCCGGCCCGCACCTCAACGCCGACGTCCCGCAGGGCGCGGATGCGGTGGAGAAAGGGGTGTTTCTCATGGGCGATGTCTGTGATCTCGTACTTTTTATTGTTCGTTTGCATCAACTCCTTCTGAACAGTTTTGCTTTGGGTCAGCCCCAAACGATACCATTTTTGTGATGAAAAGGCTATCACGATACTCCACAAAGAAACAGGCGGAAACCCGGCAAAAGCAACAGGGGCGGGCTACCTGTCCTTCGGCTTTTCCCGTCTTTTGGGGCCCCTTTTCCGGCGAAGCGGCTTGCCCTGGCGGAACGCCTCCGTAAACCGCCGCTCCGCCAGCTCCCGCCAGAGGGGGTTGTATTCTGTCTGGACACGGTTTTCCTCCGCCCAAAAAGTAATGTGGGCGGCGACGGCAGGGCAGGTCTTGAAAATCATAGTCATCGCCTGGGTCATTTCCGGATCGCTGCCTATAAACAGCCGGTGAGAGGAATCGTCCGTCTTGGCGGGGCAGGACTTCTTGTTGTTCCATAACAGCGCGACGGCGTTGGTTACAGGTATTGCGTGCTCCTTGGCAAAGGCCCTGGCCCGCAGCAGGGTTTTTTCCGGCTGAAAGCTGCCGAAGTCCACGGTGTAGAAGGATTTCAGTTTCCCGTTCTCGTGAACAGAGAGCAGGGCCAGGGGACTGTTTTCGTCCGCTGACCTCGGCGTGTGGAAGCACATCAGGCGGCCCTGATCGGCAAGCCCGGCTATCTGCGTTGCTGTGCTGCCGTTTTGCATGTAAACGGCGGCGGCTGCCATCTCGGAGGGCAGAAGTGTGCCGCAGGAAATGGCTCCGTAAACATCCTGTACGGTTTCAGGCAGGAAATTGTTTTTGAGAAAACCGAAGGACGTCATCATCGCTTCTAAAAAGTCGTAGGAAAACTCGCCGCACATTTCCAGGCCGTAACGGTACCACGCCTCTGTCGTTTTGCCGTCCAGGCGGGGGACCAACTGCTGGAGCTGACGTTCAAATTCTTCTCTTTTCATAGAACCTCCCCGAACTATTGTCTTGTACTTCATGCGGCGCTCCGAAGCGCGCCCTGATCTTCCTGCCGGAAGAGGGCGTCGATGTCCGAGAAGCGCTGGGTGCGGTTGAACTTCTCCGTGGTCTTGCCGGGGATGGCCTGGAGTTCCAGCATCCTGGCCCACAGGTCCGGGTGATGGTCGTAAAGGTGGCGCAGCTCCGCCCGCTTGGCGTTGGGGCAGAACCAGCACCCGCCCCGGTCGGTGAATTCATAGACAGGCGAAAGGAGTCCCGCCTTTCGGCAGAACTCCTATGCGTCTTTTTCCGTGAAATTGTATTTTGCCAGCAGAGACACCTGCCTGCCGCCCTCCAGACGGAGCAGCCGTTCCTGCTCATCTTTGGCGATGCCGATGTATTGGACCGTCACAGGCGGCAGGGTTTTCTGGTACCGCTGCATGGGCCTGACCTTGCAGTCCCGCTGGACGGCGCACTTCCCGCACAGGGGGAAGGAGCGAACCATGCCCTTCTTAGGGCCGCGGGTGACCCTGCCGGTGAACAGGTCCACATAGGTCTTTTTCGAGCGGAGAACGATTATTTTTATCCCCATTCGCTCCAGGGCGGGGATGGCGGTTTTGTAGATGAAGTCCCGGTGTTCCGGCACCTCGCCGGAAATGTCTTTGTTGAACATGACTTCGCAGTAGACCGCCTCGTCCAGAGGCTCGTTATGTTCCAAAGCCAGCAGCAGAGTCGCCAGAGAGTCCTTGCCAAAAGAACAGGAGGCAATAAATTTGGTCCGTTCCATATCAGCGCTCCTGACGGGGCGGCTTCCGCTTCCGAATAGACGGGTTCAGGAACCGCTTTGCCTCTTGGAAGCCAACCGTGTCCACGTAGTACGCCTTTTCCTCCCCGCCCCGGTTCAGGACGATCACGTCGCTCATGGACAGGGACCGCATCCGCTGTCCGAAGGGGCGGCTGCCCCGGTTGTGCTTGGCGTACAAAGCCTCCAGGGTGACCTTGGGGGCGAGAACGCCCCGGTAGGCCCGCTGGTAATGGGCCATGCGCAGCTTGGCCTTCGCCTGCTCGTAGGGCATGAAGGCGTATGACGCGGCGCTGGCGTCTTTGAGCTGGTAGATGGTATAGGTGTCGCAGACGTCGCCCTCTTTGGGATGCTCGGGAGCATAAACAGCCCCGTTCCGCTCCTGGATCTCCGCGAACTGGCAGATGTGGAAGGTTTCGCCGCCGATCCGGGCGTGGGTGGCGTCAATGTACCGGCAGGGGAGGATTCTCCGGTCATCGCCGAAGGTGGTGAGGGTGATATTCTCTCCGTCCGGCACATGGAAGAGGGTGTTGTAATCGCTGTCGATGAAGCGGACTAACCCGCCGTCCGCCTCGTTCGGGAAAGCCAGAACACCAAATACATTGACGGGGGTATCGCCGTTCATCGCGCCTCCCTTTCACAGGCTTTCGCCAGGGCGGCGGCCCGGTTCGTCTGCTCCCAGGGAGCGTCCTGGTGGGTGAAATGCCCGTAATTGCAGAACGGAGCGAAGATGGGACGATCCAGCCCAAGGGCCCGGATGATACCGCCGGGAGTCAGGTCGAACACCTGCCGGACTGCCTGTTCCAGAATCGCCTCCGGGTATCGCCCGGTCTCATGGAGCTCAATGTCCACGGCCACCGGCTCCGCCCTGCCGATAGCGTAGGCGAGGCCGACGGTACAGCGTTCCGCCAGACCGGCGGCCACGATGTTCTTGGCGACATACCGGGCCTCGTCGGAAGAAATTCCGCTCTGCTGCGTCCCCGCCTTTGGCAAGGACTCCGCCCGCTCCATTCCTTCCTCCTCTCCCCGCCGCAACCGCTCCGCTGGGTCGCGGCGGGGACCCCAAGGATAAGACCTAAAGGGGCCCCCGCAAAGTCGTTCAGACTTTGTGGGGAGAGGAGGCACAGCGTAATGAGCGAGCCCTGCCGCTTGCGGCGGGGCGAGGGATATGGAGCTTGTGCCGACGACGTCGTGCTGGCAGGAAACCACCACAGCGGCGATTCGCTCGGGCCTGCCCTTGCGGTATTCCACGGATACCTGGGCCTTGCCGTCCGGACCGAGGCCCTGGATGGTCCCCAGCTTGCGGGCATTGGTGAGTGTCAGCGTCAGCCGGTGGGCAAGCACCACGGGCAGGGGGAGGAGCTGGAGCGTTTCCGTACAGGCGAAGCCGTACATGATACCTTGGTCGCCAGCCCCCATTTCACTGGAGCCGCTCACAGCCCCGGCGATGTCTCCGCTCTGGTCATGGGTGACGGCCTCCACCTCATAATCACAGGAATAGCCGGTTTCCCGCACCGTCCGGCAGACGATGGCGGGGATATCCGGCAGCCGCCGGGCGGTAATCTCCCCGGCGACAATGATTTTTCCCGCCGTGGCCATGGCCTCGCAGGCCACATGGGCGGCGGGATCATGCTTCAAACAGGCGTCCAGAACGCGGTCGGCGATGGCGTCGCACAGCTTGTCCGGATGGCCCTCGGTGACCGATTCGGCGGTCAGGATGTAGTTATCTCTCATGAGTCTTTCCTCTTTTCTTTTTTTGTTCTGTGGGTTTTTCGGGGGAATCAGGCGCTTCCAACGGAATGGCAAGCAGATGGGGATGATCAAACATCTCCTTGTAAGAACGAAGCTGGAAATCGGTCAGGGAAATGAAATTTTCGCCGCCCACTCCGACAATTAGAAAGGTCCCGCAGAGAACGTCATACGGATCGCCATAGCAGTCGCAGAGGAGACGGTTGGGAGGCAAATTCAGGTTTTTGCCCTCGGCGTTACAGATAATGGCAGCAGACTCCGTAAAAGGAGAAACCATTTCAATTTTCCCACCGGCAACACCCTGCAGGGACTTGAGATCGGGAAGGATTTCCCGCACCTCGCAGGGCTTCGTCGGCTCAACCACAAGGACCTTAATTGTTTGTTTGCTCATTCTTTCTTCCTTGGGCGGCAGCTCCGCCATCCTCTCCAGCTTGTCTGTTTGGTAGCAGTAAATGTAAAAATTGTAATTTCCCCGCAGGGGCAGGAAGCGCAGATAGTAGCGGCGCTTAGGGGTATCCACCCGGAAGCCGTAATAATCTTTGCCGGATTCAGGGCTCATTTGGGCCTGCTTATGCTTCCAGCAGAAGCTCTGCATGGCGCTGAGATCCTTGAGGGGGCCGTCCTTCCGCAAGGTGTTGACCACCTCGTCCAGCTCGTCCTTGAACTCCTGGTCCTTCAGTTCCCCCTGGTGGTCCCACCATGTGGTCCAGAACTCCGTCCCCCGGCCAAAATCTCCCCGCAGGTGGCCGATACAAGCCTGTTCCTCGTCGCTGCCGGAGAAGGACAGAAGTTCCTCATCTTTGCCAACCACATGGAGCGAATATGCTTCAGCGCTCATGGCCCTTCGCCTCCTTCTTTTTGGGAGACAAGGGTTTCTCCGGCGCGGGACCGTGCTCCCGCTCAATCTCCATTTGCCGAATCATTTTCACAACTTCCCGAAAAGCCAAATAACGGTGAATCTGCTCCGGGTCATCTGTAATGACGCGAATTGTTTCCCACAGCGGGGACCCATGATGGCTGATATCCGACTGAACAACCAGGGCGGGCTTATCTCCCTCCTCCAGCATGACGCAGGCGCCGCGAATATTCTCGGCGTGGTCGTACAGGCCATAGGTTAAGCCAACGCATTTCAGGGCGTGCAGAGCGTCCACGGTGGTGTACACGCTGCCGGTGGAGATATGGACCTCGCCGGATAGCGAAATCTTTTTACCGCTCATGAGAATTTCCTCCTTTCAGCGGTCTGCCGCGTTTGATAAAAGCGTTGTTGATTCGCTCTGTCTCCGCATGGACCTCCTCCACAGCGTGGTCCCACGCTTCCTTCAAAGCGGCTGCCGGAAGACCGCTGCATCGGTATCCCTCCAGGATGCCGTTGTAGTAGCCGGTGGTTGGAAGCATGGGTTCCTTAAACCGCTCATCCATAATGTAGGCCATGACGGAGAGAGACCGGCCCGGGCCGTCCCGGACAGTCACCGTGCGCTTATCGTAAAAGCGGGGATAGCCCTCATACCGGTCCAGGGAGCGCTCACACGACCGCGTGAGGCTCCACAGCAGGCCATGGACCCTGCCGCCCGCTTTGGGAGCAATGGTAGCGAAGCCGCCCCGGCGAAACAACAGTTCATAGTCCTCCAGAAATACCGGCCCAACGACACAGGCGTCCGGGCAGCGGCAGGCCATCTGCTCCAGGTTGATGTTGCTGCCGTAGGCGAAGTACAGTCCGTCAGCCATCCTCCAGCACCTCCAGGGCCCCGGCCTTTGCCAGCAGAGTGAACATGGCCCTGGCCTGCCGCTCCAGACTGCCCTCCGGCAGGGGACACTCCAAGTCCGTGGCCCGGATGAAATTGCTTCGGAGCTGCCAGAGGTAGCTCTCGGCGTCGGGGAACTCGGTGGGGTCGAAGGCGGTCAGGCGGAGTTGTTCCAGAATCTCCGTCCCGGTCCCCTCATAGGTCCTTGTGTCAATGCGGATTTTCATGTAAAATCAATCACCTCTCATTTTCACGGTGTCGTTTTTTCCTTCTGTTGACCTCGTAGCTGTCCTTATCGTGGCGCCACGCCCGGTCGCCGTCAAGGTTGGAGAGAAGGACGTCTCGGGTCTCCTTGAACTCGTCGCCGTTGAGGCCCAGGCGGACCAGCCAGACCCGGAAGGTGAACAGCTCGTTGTCGCTGCGGGTCTTTTTCATGACGGTGCTCCGCTGGGCGATGGCCTGGGCGGACATGGCGAGGCACAGATTCACATAGGCCGCCGCCTTGGCGGGGTCCAGGGTGGAATTAAAGCACCGCCATTCGACGGTGCCTCGGTAAAAGACAGAGTGAAGATTCAGGGCATAGTACCGGGATTTGTTATAGTGGTCATGACGGGTCCTGCCGTCATTTTCAAAGCCCTCGTACCAGATATCCTCCAGCTGGGTCAAGTCTGACGTTTCCTCCGCAGATAAGGTCCGAGCCTGTTTCAGCATGGGTTCCCACACCTTTTGACACCACTCTATGGCTCTTGACTCATTCACCTGCAAGGCTTTGAAGAGGAGGTCCTCCTTGGAATACATGATGCCGATCAGATTTTTCAGGCTCTGGCGGTTGTGATTGGAAGCGTCCACATGGACGTGGAGACCGCAGGAGCCGTTCACTTTCGCACCGATGGACTTCACCCGCCGCATACACTCCTGGAGCTTGGGCAGCTCGGCGTAGGTCAGCTTGGGCGTGACCATCTCCACCTTGTACGGCCTGCCCTCCACGGAATCCTTATCAAGCCGCAAATATCCATCCTCGCTCTGACACTCCGGGTGGATGCTGCTGTCGCTCATGAGCTTCCACTCTTTGCCCGCCTGGTCCTGCACGGTCCAGGCGTCATAGGTGTGACCATAATATCGTGGAGTCGTGCCAAAATAATCCGCCAGCGCGTGGGCGGCCTCCTCACGGGTGATTCCTGTCATCTCGATCTCCACGCCAAAGCACTGCTCCTTCATCCCGATCATGCCGCCTTGTCCTTCCGCAGTTCTTCGTCCACAGCCCGGATACGCCGCCCGATGGCTTCAATCACGTTGACCGTAACGCTGTTCCCTGCCTGCCGGTAAGCCTGAGAATCCGAGGTGATGGCGAGGAGGCGGTCGATCTGGCCCTCGTCGAAGCCCTGGAGCCGGAGGCACTCCCTGGGCATGAGGCGGCGGATGCGTCCGCCCCGCTCCACGATGCCCTGGACGCTGGCGGCGTCATGAGCCAGCTTGCTGACTCTGCCGCCTCTGGTCCTGCTGCCGGGATACCCCAAGTCCACACTGTCGCCGGGAGCGGCCTCCGTGTAGCCCTGTTTGGTTCCCTCTTTGATAAGCAGTACCCCGGAACGCTCCGCCCGGTGGTTGGAGAGGGTGGTCTGCCCATAGCGGGCAGTAAGACAGCGGGCGGTATCCGTCCGTCTGGGTTCCCCCACAGACAGATCTACAAAGGCGGCGTCGGGCGGAATCAGGTACAGCCCCGTCTTGCCGCCCATGCCTCCGGCTCCCGCCGTCTGGGTGCAGGCTACTCCTTTGACATCGTAGACACGGGAGCCCTGCGGCCCGCCGAGGACTTGAACAAGAGCCTTTCCGTTTGCTCCGGCGAGAGGAAATACTTTGCCGGAGCATCGGGAATCAAGATATCCGATAATATAGACCCTTCTCCGTGATTGAGGCACCTGGTGGTCTGCGCTGTCACACACATTCCATTCGAGACCATACCCCAGCTCATGAAGCGTGGAGAGGATGATCGCAAATGCCCGTCCCTGGTCGTGGAGTAAAATTCTGGGAACATTTTCAAGCAGCAGATACGCAGGCTGCTTTGCTTTAGCCAGCCGGGCAATTTCAAAGAAGAGAGCGCCTCTGGGGTCAGCGAAGCCCAATTTGCGCCCTGATGCAGACCACGATTGGCACGGAAAACCGGCGCAAAGCAGGTCGAAATCCGGCATTCCGCCGGGGTCGATTTTTGTGGCGTCTGGATAGTACACTTCCTCCTTCCCAATATCGTGGATGGCGCGGTAGCTGGCGTCGGCGTATTTGTCAATCTCGCAGTGGCCGACGCACTGGAAACCGCCTACGCGGGTCAGCCCGGCCCGGAAGCCGCCGATTCCCGCGAACATATCAAAATAACGAATCAGATTCTTCTCCACCTCCATTGTTTTGCAGCGCAAGCAGAAAACCGAGGACGTTTTCATCCACGTCCCCGGCCTGCGGCTGCACAGGTTTTTCTGTTGCGAAAACAAATTCCACACCGCGCAGTTCCTCCCGGACGATTTGACGAACAGTCTCCACCAGAGCGTCGTACTCGTTCATCCGGCAGACGGCCCGGCACACAGCCTCCGTCCGCCGGCCCGATGGGATGGCGCACAGCCGTTTCCATGCCTCCCGCTGGAGAGGAGACGCCATAGAGAAGGAGAGGTTCAATCTTCTCCTTTCAGCCATGGCTAACGCTCCGCGTCAACTGCCCAACGAGCCGTTCATAGCCCTTGGCGTTCAGGCATACGTCATCCAGAATGACCGGGCGGCACAGGCCCTCTGTGGCCCGGACACGGCGTTTCAGCAGGGCCGCCCCTCCGCCCAGGAAGACGGCGGGCATGGCGCGGGCGTCCAGGCCGCTCTCCGCGATGGCGGACAGCAGGCGGCGGGCGTAGCCGTCCGCCTCCCGGTGGATGATCTGTTTGGCATTGTCATCTACACTGCTGGCTTCCCCGCACAGCACACTCTCGATCTGCGCCGCCGTCATGGACAGGCCCAGAGAACGGCGTACCTGCTCCGCGCTCTCGTCCAGGCACCGGATCATGCCCAGCTCCAGGCTCCGGCAGGTGGCGGCGTTGGGGATTCGGTTATCCAGGCGCATCAGGTCCACTGTCCAGCCGCCGACGTCCGCCAGGATAACGGAGGGCTCGTTCAGCAGGTCCGGCTGGGTCAATACGGCGGCGTAGCCCTGGGGAAACAGGGAGACCTCCGTGATCTTGACGGTGTACGCGCTTCCCTCGAAGCGAAAAAATACGGGCCTGCCGTCCCGGAGGAGGTAGGCCCGGAATTTCTTCTTGTCCCGCCCGAAGCTGGTGAGGGGAAGCCCTGCCGCCAGATGGACGGAGGCTGTGGCGTCCGCCTTACGGCAGGCCAGCTCCTTGGCGACGGCGGCCAGGGTCAGGAGGTAGTAGTCCTCCGTCAGCGTTTTGTCCTTCTGGAGCGGCTGGCGGCCGCTGCCGACAACATAGAACTTGCCGCCGTACTCCAGCACATTCTGCTGGGTATAGGGCTCATGGTCGTATTCCACCAGCCCGGTGGGAAAGGAGAAATGGGCGCTTTTCATGGCGGCGTAGCCGTGATCCACGCCTATGGTCAGGGTATCGCTCATCGGGGTTCACCTCGTTTCTGCCGTTTCTGCTCCAGCTTCTGCCTTCGCTCCTTGCACCAGGGAGCCATCGCCACTTCATCCTCCGTCATCATAAAGCCGCCCCTGCTCCGCCAGACTCGAACGGAAAGCTCCCCATGGGAAGGAGAAGCAGGGCACTGGAGCGCTTTATTCCCAAGGCCCTCGTCGAAAAGGCTCCGGCAGTATTCCTTCAATGCCAGAAGCTCCATGGCCTCCAGATCGCCGTTCAGGCGGCAGACAGCGGTACCGAAAAATTTCCCCTCCACATCCTCCACCCCAAGGCACAGGGAGGATACCTTGCCAGCCAAATCCCGGAAAGCCTCCAGGGTTGAGAAATCCGCTTGAAACAGGCCGGTCAGGTCTGCCGGGGGCGGTCCGGCCGCGAGGGCCGACTGGATAGCGCTGTGGTATTCGGAGAAACGTTCCCTGACAGCGTCGCTCACAAAGTCCGGGTCGGGCATCTCCATTGTGCTGTCCTCCCGGCCCAGATCGGTCACATCCACACGCAGAGAGGTATACAGCTTCAGTTCCTTGCTTTGATCGCTTATCTTACATCACCTCGTTCCTTCTTGACTTTTTTGCTTTTCTGAGCGGTGACGCGGGCCGCTTGAATTTCCGGGCTGGTCACATTCCAGGTGTCGTTACGCTGTCCGATCAGCCGTGCCAAATCATTTGCCTCCATGTATTTGGCGCATAATTTGGGGAGATAGGCCGCGGTTTCACTCCATGTATAGGGATACCCAATGCCCTCTCCATACACGATGTCCTTTTTCAGCTCCTCTTTCAGCGCACGATATTGAGCGGGATCAAAATCCTCGTATGTGCTCCGGCCTGTGAGTTCCTTGTAGGCGCTGTCTCCCATATGGGGGAGGCAGTCAAAGCGCTGGTCCTGATAGTCCGGCGCGTCAACCAGGGAGTCCGGGTCTTTCAGCGCGGCCATGTACACCTCTTTGCCCTGGGCCACCAGCCATGTGCGGAAGTCCATAAAGCCGTCATCTGTGCAGCCGCCCCGTTCCATGACAGAGGCGGCGGTCCACAGGCCGTACTGATCGGCCAAGCTGCTGTAGGCATGGGCAAAGTCATCGAACCTCCTGGCCTGTTCCGGCCCCAGGTCCATCAGCCGTTCCATCAGCCACTCGCCGGGGCCGCTTGGATATTCCTTCGCCTGGGCGATCAGCGCCCAGAAGGTTTCCTTGCTGATCTCTGCTATAGGCTGATTCATCTGTTTTCACCGCCCTTCTGTTTGTCGGGCCGCGCCCTTTTCCTTTGGGGAGCTGCCGCCCTTGCCTTTTGGATGGCCGGGTCGTCATGGTTCCACAGACGCCCGGTATAACAGCCGTTCTCCTGGATGATGAGCGCCGCGTTCCACAGACCGTATTTGTTTGCCAATTCCATGTAGCCGTGCATGATGCTGTGGAAATTCAGAATTTGTTCCGGCTTCATCGCCAGCAGGTGGTCCGTCAGCCAGTATACGGATTCTTTGTGATTTCCGCCGCAGGAGGCCCTTGCCTGATCAATCAGCATGATTCTGGTGTATTCGCTCCGGCAATGATAGCTTACCGCTTGAAAGGGAATGGCGCGGCCGGGAGCGTCCCGGTTGATAATGTCAATCTGGAGCGGGCTGTACAGCCTCAGTTCTACGGTCTCGCTCATCTGCTGTCCTCTCCTCTCTGGGGCCGGGGACGGACGTGGGCCTTTGCAGTCTCCAGTTCCTCCTTTGTGCGGATGAAAAAGCCGTCGTATTCCCAAAAGGAGACATAGAGGTCGCCATAGTCTGTCTTTCGTGGCCGCTGCTCATAGCCCTCGCCCCAGCCGTCGGAATACTGTCCCATGCAAAACTCCTTCAGTTCCTCCAGCTCACCAGGGCCGAGGACGCCACTGACTTTACAGACGGCCACGCCGAACAGCTCCCCATCTACCTCCTCAACGTCTACGCTGATGGAGAGAACTTTTTCATCCACAGCCTTCGAGCCGTCAAAGTAAGTCATGAGGCCCCGCTCCTCCTCATCCGGCAGGCGCTCATCCTCAATGCCCTGGCGGATGGCGTCCTGATAGCCGGTCAGCGCATAGCCTCCCAAGACTTGGGGCCCGCAGCCGGGTTCCTCCTCCGGGTCCGCCTCAAACAGCTCGGCATACAGGGGGCTGTAGAGCTTCCATTCCGTAATTTTTTCTTCCGCAGTAATCACCTCTGTTTTTTGAGATTTTTGAGTTTCCTCCGAGGCAAGCAGGTCCCCGAAACCCATGCGCTCCAAGACCTTCCGGTACAACTTCCGCTCAAACGCCAGATACTCCGGCGCGGAGGTATCCACCTCCCGCAGGATGGCCTCCTCATAGCAGGTCCCGGTCACGATCTCCCACTCCACGGCGCCGAACCGGGTGGCGGTCAGCCAGCGCAGAAGCTGGCGGCCATCCATCTGCTCAAACAGGCCGCGGCTGTCCTCGTAGGCGAAATAGCTGTACAGGTCGATGCCCGTCATCTTTTTCGCCGCGCGGAACAGTGTGAAGCCCTGGGGGTCCAGGCTGGGGGAGACCGTCTCATAAAACCGGATCATCTCCGCCAGGGAAGACAGCTTTGGGCAGTAGGCGTCCAAAGCGGCTTGCAGCGCGGCCGACTTTTTCTCGGAAAAGTTTGCCCGGCGCCTGGCCTCGCTGTAATCGCCGCTGAGGCGCTGGCACTCCAGCTCGCTCTTTTCCAGAGCCTTTTGCGCTCGATCCAGCTCTCTCTGCGTGGTTTCCAGGCGGACACAGGCGGCGGGATACTCCCGGATCGCCCGGAGCATTTCTCTCGGGCCCATGGTCAGCCCGCCTTTCGGAACCGGGCGAGGAACCGCTCCAGCACATGAATGCGCCCGCCCACCTTCATAGAGGATACCTCCAGGCCGTTCATCTGGCTCTGGATGCGGCGGCGAATGGCCTGGAGGGCCTGCCGGTCGTTGCAGCACTCCAGCACGATGTACTCGCTGCCGCGGGCCAAAACCTCCCGGCGGCCCTGCTCGTCCCGGATGCTGGCCATGAGCCGCTGGCCCAGCTGCTTCCGGTGTCAACGCCAACTGGAAAATGTCATTTTTCCCCGGGATGGGATGTCATTTTTTGGCGGTCAGCATACGATGGGTATGCAGCCTTGATTACCCGTTACTTGTCGGCTTGAAGCCCGTCAAGTCCTGATTTATCAGTGCATTTTAGACTTGACGGGCGAAAACGACAAGTATAATCATTCAAAGGCTGCACACCTTTATCCGCCATTTTCTTACATTCCCCGTTCGGCGAAAAATTACAAAATCGCACTGGCGCTGACATCCGGTAACGGTCCTGGAGAAGCTCCGTGTCGCCGGAGACGTTGTGCTTCTTGAGAATAGCGGCGATTTCGCCGGAGCTGATTCTCATATTGGTAAACAGTGTGTTCAGAATTTCATCCTCCGCCTCCGGAGGCAGAATGGGCCTGCCGGGAGGGCCTGTGGTTTTTTGCGTCATCGTTCGGTTCCTTCTTTCTTTTTCAAATTCGGTTTTTTCTGAGCGTCGGCCTCCTTTTTCATATCCCGCTCCATTCCATCCGGGGACCAGACGAGAATGCCGCGGAATTCCTTCGCCTGATCCGCAGGGAAACCGTCTGGAGGCGGCCCCGAGGCGGAGGCGGCAATGGCAGTCCGCAGTTTCGGGTTTTTGGAGGATTTGTAGTGGTAGCAGTGCTCTCCCGCACGGTAGACTATGCTGTCACACAAACCGTCCTGCTGTGTGATAAAATGCTCCACTGCCCGCTTTTCCAAAAGAAACACAGGCTGTATTTCCTGCGCAAACTGCCGCCCTATGCCGTCTATGTACTTGGCCATGCCGCGCACATTGCCGCACTCAAATTCCGGCGCAAAAAAGCCGTATCGTTCGCTGAACAGCGACCATTTTTTCCTTCCGGCGCAGTCCAGACGGACCAGAAAATACTTGCCGTCCCGCTTCCCGGACAGCGGCTCGAAGCGGACGTCGTCGTACATAGGGCCGGAGACCAGGGCGTTGTTCTTGAACCAGATGTAATAATGGTCCAAAATAAAAGGGTTGGTGACGCCCATGACCACTTTGGCGATCTTCTTCAGCCGTCCTGCCAGGGCTCTGTCTTGGCAGAACCAGTCGTACCAGCCCGCCCCGCATTGTGTGTGAATGTCCGGGCTGTCGTAAAATCCGGCCTTGAACTGCTTCTGCCACTGGCGGACGGAGATTTCTTCTTTCACGAAGACGCCTCCTCTCCCTGCGGCAGAAGGTGTTCCAGGACGTCTGCGATGGCGGAGAAGGTTTCCGCCAGTTCGCGGGCTTCTTTGACGGAATCCTCAATTTCGTCGGGCCGCATGCGGGTGTTCTCCACCCAGATACGGACGTTTTCCTCCGTGGGGGTCAGCAGGACGGCTCGCTCAAAGGCTTTACAGAAGAGAGAAGCGATCTTGCCCCGGCGGTCCGCCTCAGCGTCGATGGCCTGGACCTCCTTTTTCGCTTTCAGAAGCTCCACCGCCTGAGCGGCGGCCTCCTCCCGTTCCTCCTCCGGCAGCTCCTGAACCTGACGGGTGATGTTGTAGCCCTGGTTCACGGACAGGTCCCCGCTGTCCAGGGCCTCTTTCACGGCGGATGGGGCGTGCTCATCAATCTGCATGACCTTACCCATGGTGACCTCGCCAATGCCAACCGACTCAGCCAGTTCCTTCCTCGTGCTGACAGGAGGGAGCGCTTCTGACAATGTTGTCAAAAGCGCTCCCTCTCCAGATTTGTCTCCTCCGGCCGCAGCCTGATTGGCCCTGGCCTTGGCCTCAATATCCGGCCTCAGCTTCAAGGCGATCTTACCAAGCTCCCACTTCTCCAGATTGCGGCGGCCCCGCTGGTTCTCAATGGCCCAGCGTTTCGCCTCCAGCAGGTCCTCAAACGAGAATACCGCCATTTTATACGGAATCCCGTGCTCCTCGCACAGCCTCTGGCGGTTATGTCCGTCGATGATGACCATATCCTCGTTGACAATGATTGGCGAATAACAGCCGTTTATCAGCAGGTCTGCCTCCAGGGCGGCCAGCTGCTCCCCCGTGAGAGGGGGGAGCAGTTCCGCCAGTTCCGGCAGCACAACCGGAGTCCGGTCCGCGCTGCCGTACTCGGTTCCGGTGTTCCGCATTACGCGATGGCTTCGCTCTCAGGCATCCCGGCGGCCTCCTGGTTTGCTCTGGCGGCGTCAATGGCCCCGGCGGCCTCCCGCGCCTTCCTGGGGGAGAGGACTTCCACATCGCTGGCCTTGATGAGGAAGCCGGGCTGGCGGGAGGGATCGTCGAAGGCAATGGTTTCGAAGTCCCCGGCGGCGGCCAGCTTGCAGCCCTTGTAGGCCATGGCGGCGCAGAGCTCCGCCAGATGGTCCCGGACCTTGATGGAAACAAAATCCGTGAGCTGAACGCCGTCCCTGGTCCGGTAGCGCCGGTCCGAGGCGATCCGCAGAATGGCGTAGAGCCTGCCGTCCTCCTGGGTCTTCAGTTCCACGTCGTTGGTCAGGTTTCCGGTCGCGGTGATTTTCAGCATAGACATTCTCCTTCTTGCATGATATATATTTAATGTATAGGCGGTCCGCTTCTCAGCGGACCGCCAGGGCTCGGGATTAATAGCCGGTACGGGGCAGCTTGGGCACGGGGGTCTTCTTTCCGTAGACGGTGGTCACCCAGCGGCTGACCGCCTGGACCCATACGCCTTGGTAGGTGCCGCCCACGTCCGCCTTGTTCACAAAGGACCCGGCGGCGATGCTGGACACGGCCTTACAGTGCAGCATGGGCTTCTCCACCTGGGCGAAGCTACCGGGGACCTGCCCAAATACGAACATGATTTCTGTGACCCGCTCGTTGCTGGCGAGACCCAGGGCTGTGGCGGAGGCGGCGAGGGTGTAGTTTTTCTGGGTGGAGAGGTTGTCCGCCAGGGTCTGGGGCTCTCCTCCGTTCACCCGGTAGGTGATCTTATAGGTTCCGGGGAAGTTATAGGTGCCGGTGACGATCTTCTCCAGCCGCACCTCGGCGGGAAGCGTGTCCCGCCAATAGAAATTGTCAAGGCGCACGTTGGAGCTGTTGGCGATGCCGGAGAATATGTAATTGACCGGCTGGCCCGCCATGACCTCGGCGGGGCCGGTCTTGGTGATGGACACGCCGGTGGTCATGCTCTTGTTTGTCACTTCGAAGCGGACGATCTGGCCTTCGTGCTCCAGGTATGCCGTCAGGGGCGTTTCGTTTACGCCGTAATTGGCGGGCGCTTTGACCTCCCGGATGGTATAGCGGCCCAGAGGGAGCTGACGGGAAACGGCGAGGCCCCGGCCATCGCTGCGGATGGTGTCCACGAGGTTGCTGGCCTTGTCGTAGATTTCAAAGACCGCGCCCTCCAGCAGCGTTCCGGCGGGGAGGCCGTTGGTAGAATT
>Ga0209694_1001313_pt1 | contig 28231 bp, 28 predicted proteins | sample GluameincwithD2O_FD_187499 | JGI IMG/M metagenome (GOLD analysis project Ga0209694, IMG submission 187499) | Mouse cecum microbial communities from Vienna, Austria - Glucosamine amended microcosms incubated with D2O (SPAdes) (version 2) | ecosystem: Host-associated > Mammals > Digestive system >... | reverse complement strand
CTTTCCTTTTTACTACCGCAACCGCCGAGCGCAGCCATAGAGCTACCGATTGCAGCTATGCACAATGCACTCATCAAAATTTTTGTCAGTTTTTTCATTTTTTTGTTTCTCCTTGAATTTTTTATTTTTTGTCGCTTGACAAGTATAGAATAGCAAGAAGAAGTAACAAAGTTAGTCAGTCAGTTGCAATAAATTTGTAAAAAAAGCAGGACTTCGATTTGAAATCCTGTTCTTTTTCATCGCTTGAAAGTGCAACTCTCATAAAATTTTTGTTTTCTAATCCCTATGGGAAGTGCGCTTTTGGCGGAGGCTTTGAATCGTTATATTAAAATCTTTCCTTCCATAAATGAAGTGAACAGTCCGTCAAGGTCAACGCCGCTGCTTTTGAACGCGGCAAAAAGGTTTTCGGGTGCGGCAATAGTGCCCTTGTTATTTTTGAAATATGATTTGAGGCAAGCCGCGAATTTGTCGTCGCCGACCGACTTTCTCAACATATCGAACATTACTATACCCTTGTTGTAAGCAATGTTGTTGTATTCAAGCTCGTTGGTATATTCCGAAAGGTGTCTGTGCATACGGGTGTCAACTTCACCGGTAAGCTGTTTATATACTGTGAAAAACGCTCTGTAATAGCTTGTAGCGGAGTTTACTATACCCGTCCTCGTAAACCCGTAAGTGGGGTTGTTTTCAAAGAACATAAGGGTAGAATACTCGGTAAGTCCCTCGTCCTGCCAACTGTCGTTTACCTGGTCGCTGCCAACCATTGCGTACCACCATTGGTGCGCGTTTTCGTGCACTATCGTGTAAACGTTGTTGTTCGAGTCAAGCCCGTCTGCAATCATCGTAAGCGCAGGGTATTCCATACCGCCGTAGCAAAATCCCGTCTGTACTACCGAAAGAGTGGGATACTCATATTTGCCGAAAGCTTCGGAAAAGTATTTTAAGCTTTCGCACGCAACGTTTAAGCTCGTCTGCGCGTTCTCGTCTGAAATATAATAATAGCTTACGTTTACGCCGTTTACTTCGTTGGAAACAACTTTAAAATTCTTGGATAACACAAGCGCGAAGTCGCGTGCGTTGTCAAGCGTGTAAAGGCACTTTTTTCTGTCCCCCGTTTGGCTTTCTGAAACGGGTTTTCCGCTTGTCGCTGCGGTATATTCGGGGGGTAAATCAACCGTAACGTTATAATTCGCGCATTCGGATAGAAACGGGTCGCCGCAGTAATAGTACGGCGTTTCTACAAAGCCCTGCGCTGAATACGCACATAAAACGGGGTAAAAATTGCCTAAATTTACCGTGTTTTCGGTTATGCCCGTGCGGTGATTTACCTTGGCTAATGTAAGGGTGTAGGATATCTTCAAATCGACGGTATCTTGGGGATATATGGGGGTCAACAGGTTTACGACAAGTATATTTTCGTCCTCTCCGACAATATCCCAACCGGCGCAGTTTTCTACGTTTTGTATCTCCATACCGCCGAAACTTTCCCCATCGTAATAGGCGCGGTTTTTATAAGTTTCCGATACGGGCTTAAAGCGCGCGCCCTCCCTGAAAGCGTTGCCGAAAAGGTTAAATTTTAAATCGTTTAATTCATTGTCGGTCGAGTTATAGTAACAAAAGTCCATACTGCCCGTCACGGTGCCTTTTTCCTCGTCGTAAATAATCAAAATGTCATAACTTGAAATATCCTCGCTGTCGGGCGCGCAGGCGGAAATTGTCAACGTCGCGCAAAACGCGCACAAAACAAGGATAAACGATAAAAATTTTTTCATTTTCTTCCTCTTTAAGGCTTTTAGCCTATCATATGCGCAAAAAAAATCAAATAAAACTTATTTAACATTTTTTTTCTGTTTTTAATAGAATAAACATATGGTATTCTGCATTGTGACAGGCAATAATTTAGACGAAATGGATAGTTTGCCCGAGTGCGACTTGATTGTTACGGGGTTCGGCGCTTTGGGTGAAGTCGATTATGAACGGGAATTAAAGGGAGAAACCGAAAAGTTTGAAGAAGTGGCAAGATATTCCAAAAAGTTTTCCTGCGGAATTTTTTCCGCCTGCAAGACAGTTAGCCGCGGACTTGTTCGCAAGTCCTGCGCAGTCGCAGACAGGGGAAAGCTGCTCGGAATTTCCGATATGACTCACGTTCTCGACGGGGAAGATTATAAGAGCGGAGCAACGCTCGGGCTATATAAAGTTAACGGATATAAAATAGGGCTGTGTATAGAAAACGATTTGCTGTTTCCCGACACCATAAAAAGTCTGTCGCTGTGCGGCTGCAACGCTGTGGTTGCACTTATGGAAGAAGTGAGGGACAATATACCGCCGCTGCTCGTACGGGCATACTCATATCTGTACGGAGTGCCCGTAGTTCTCTGTGCCGGAAATACCGCTTATTTCGCGGATATATCGGGGGCAATTGCAACCTCAACGCAAAAATATGCGCTTTTCGAAGTAAGTCCGCAAAACCGCTATCATCTTGTCACAACGCGTGCAAAAGGCATTTCCGGAGAGTGCAAATTAGACTACTAAAAAATTTTGTTATTTTCAAAATTAGCTTGTATTTTGTAAATCTTTCTGTTATAATATAGTTTGTAAAATTATGCGGCGAGGATTGTTATGTACAGTATGACAGGCTACGGCAGGGGAGAATATAAGGATGGCGGAATCGAGCTAACCGTCGAAATCAAGACGGTAAACAACAGATACCTCGATATTAACGTCAAATGTCCGAGAATTTTTAACGCCCTTGAAGAGGAGATACGCCGTATAGTCCGCGAAAAACTTACGCGCGGACACGCCGACTTGTTTATATCGCTGTCGGACAAGCGTGAAAAGCAGAAAAAACTCTTTCTTGACGAGGCTACCGCAAATTCATACGTCAGCGCCGCAAAAAAAATAAAAGAAACGTTTCCCGATATCTGCGACGATTTATCGGTAGTAAATATTTTAAGGTATCCCGAGGTCTTAAAGGCAGACGATGCGTCCGCTGCGGACGACGAGCTTATTTCAGCCTTGAAATTCGCGCTTGCCGTTGCGCTGGATAACTTAAATGCAATGCGCGAAAACGAGGGGAAGAAGCTGGAAGAAGATATGCTTTCCCGTATGGACACTATTCAAAAGCTTGTAAGCGAGGTTGAAATGCGCGCGCCGCTCGTCGCGGAAAATTACAGAACAAAGCTCGAAACCAAAATGAAGAAAATTTTGGAGGGCGTTGAAGTCGACGAGGGCAGGCTGCTTACCGAAGCCGCGCTGTTTGCCGACAAAAGCAACATCGACGAGGAGCTTACGCGCCTTTATTCGCACGTTTCGCAGTTCGGGGAAATCTGCCGTGAAAAGTATGTGGGCAGAAAGCTAGACTTTCTCGTTCAGGAATTCAACAGGGAAACCAACACCATATGTTCTAAGTCTAACGACATAGAGGTTACAAGGCTTGGGCTTGCTTTGAAAAACGAGATAGAAAAAATACGCGAACAGGTTCAAAACGTAGAGTAATTTATGAAAAATATATTGGTTGTTTTGTCGGGTCCCTCAGGCGTAGGCAAGGGCACGGTCGTAAGCGAACTTTTAAAACACGGCAATTATGCGCTGAGCGTTTCTTGCACTACGCGTGAAATGCGAGAGGGAGAAAAAGAGGGAGTTTCATACTTTTACATTTCCAAAGACGAGTTCAAAACTTTAATCGGGCGCGACGGATTTTTGGAATACAACGAACACTTCGGCAACTTTTACGGCACGCCGCGCGCGTTTGTCGAAAACGAGCTTAAAAATCGCGACGTAATTCTCGAAATCGAGGTTGACGGCGCGCTGCAAGTCAAAAAAACTTATCCCGACGCGCTGCTTATAATGATTGCTCCGCCCGACGAAAACGCGCTTAGGGCAAGGCTGAAAAAGCGCGGTTCGGAGAGCGAGGATAAGATTGAAAAAAGAATAGCAAGAATGCAATACGAGCTTTCCAAACGGGAAGAATACGACTATACGGTAGTAAACGACGTGCTTGAAACGTGTGTTTCGAGCATAGAGAATATAATAAAAAGCGAAAAGGAGAAACGCAATGATTAATCAACCCCCCGTAGATTTACTTATAGAACAGCTTGGCACGGATAAACAGCCCGTTTCGCGTTATTGCCTCTGCGTTGTTGCGGCAAAGCGGGCAAGACAGATAATAGAACAAAATTCTTCAAACCCCAAGGGCAACGAGATATTAAAGGAACTTGCCATTGCAAGCCGTGAAATAGCAAGCGGAAAAATCAAGTACGTCAAGGACTGATTTTACTTGTACGCACAAGTTATTGTCGACATAGCCCACAGTGTTGTGGACAAAATATTTGAATACTCCTGTTCGGACTGCGTAAAAACCGGCAGTCGCGTCAAGGTGCCGTTCGGCGGCAGACTTATCGACGGCTTTGTAATCGGCGTTTCGGATAAATCCGACTACCCTCCCGAAAAAATCAAGCCCGTGGCAGAAGTGTTTGATGAATTACCTGCGCTCGTTCCCGAATGTTTTTCGTTGATGGAGCGCATTTCTTCACGCTATAAAGTGCCGAAAGCTCTGTCGCTTCGGCTGTTTTTGCCGTCAGAAATGCGGCTTGGCAAGGTGCGCGAGGCGTTTAAAAAATACGCCGTGTTTGGCAATATGGAAGTCAAAATTTCCAAATCCGCAAAAAATCAACAGGCGGCGTTCGATTTTATAAAGTCGGAAAAAGAATATGACTATACCCGCCTTTGCAAAATATACGGCAGAGGCGCGGTAAACTCGCTTGTCGAAAAGGGCGCTGTGAAAATCGAAAAGCGGCAAATAAAACGCAACCCCTTCGAGGGATTGGGCTTTGGCGACGAGCCTAAAACTTTGACCTTTGCACAGCGCGAGGCCATTGAAAGCATAAAAAACTCTGCGCAAACCGTCAATCTCATTCACGGCGTCACGGGCAGCGGAAAAACGGAAATATATCTGCAACTAATCGCTTCGGCAATAAAAGACGGAAAAACGGCTATCTTTCTCGTCCCCGAAATTTCGCTTACTCCCCAAATGCTTGCGCAGCTTCGCGCAAGGTTTAAAGGAGAGGCTGCCATTATGCACAGCGGACTTTCCGCGGGAGAAAAGTTTGACGAGTGGTGGCGGTTGCGCTCGGGAGAAGCTAAAATAGCCATAGGCGCACGCAGCGCAATTTTTGCTCCGCTTGAAAATCTCGGCGTTATAATAATTGACGAGGAGCACGACCCGTCGTATCTTAGCGAAACCGCGCCTCGCTATTCAACGGTAGAGATAGCAAAACTCCGCGCCGAATATAACGGCTGTAAATTGGTGCTCGGCAGCGCAACCCCGTCTGTCGAAAGCTTTATCGAGGCAAGCGAGGGGAGATATAATTTAATTAGTTTGCCCGAACGCATTAATAAAAAACCGATGCCCGAAGTCATAATTTCGGATATGCGCAAGGAAGTCAAGCGCGGCAATAACTCGGCGTTTTCCGCCGCGTTGAGGGAGGAGCTTGAAAACACCCTTTTAAGCGGAAATCAAGCGATAATTTTTTTGAATCGACGCGGCTACTCGCAAAAAGTTATCTGCCGTGACTGCGGCTATGTCGCAAAATGCGAAAACTGCGACGTTACATTGACATATCACAGCGAGGAAAATTGTCTCAAATGTCACTACTGCGGCGCAAAGTACAGAATGCTTTCCGCCTGCCCCGAGTGCGGCGGCACACATATCCGCTATTCGGGAACGGGTACGCAGCGCGTGGTCGCGGACTTGAACGAGCTGTTTCCGCAGGCAAAGATATTGAGAATGGACAACGATACCGTTTCGGGCAAAGACGGGCACTATAAAATTTTGTCCAAATTTTCAAAGCACGAGGCTGACATACTTGTCGGAACGCAAATGATTGCAAAGGGGCATGATTTTCCGTCGGTCACGCTTGTCGGAATACTTGATGCGGATATGAGCCTCTATTTCGACGATTACAGAAGCGGAGAGCGCACCTTTCAGCTTATTACTCAGGTTTCCGGCAGAAGCGGACGCGCCGACGCAAGCGGAAAGGTGGTATTGCAGACTTTCTGCCCCGAAAATTATATTTTGCGCTATGCGGTAAATTATGATTACAAGGGGTTTTTCGAAAACGAAGTCAGGTTGAGAAAGACAACTTTCTTCCCCCCGTATTCTCTTATTTGTCGGGTAATGGTGACGGGCACCGACGAAAAGCGCACCGTCGAAAAGCTTAAAGAAGTTTATTTTGCCGTTGAAGAAATGCAAAAGAAATATCCCGACGAGTTTATATTTTTCAACAGAATGCACTCCCCGTTCAAAAGGTTGCAGGGCAAGTACCGTTATCAGGTGCTTATGCGCCTCAAATCGGACAGGCTGCTTGAAAGAATTTACGATATTGCCTTAAACTGCACCTCAAACGACGTTTTAGTGTATGTTGAGGAAAACCCCACAAATTTAAGTTAATTTCAATTGGAGGCTGTATGGCAAAAAGATACGTCGTTCAGAGCGGCGACCCCGTTTTAAGAAAAAAATGTACCGAAATCAAGAACTTCAACGCCGAGCTTTGGGCAATTTTGGACGATATGAAGGATACCGTCCGCTTTGAAAACGGCGCAGGACTTGCCGCACCGCAGATAGGGCTTGGTATAAGGGCGGTTGTAATAGACGTTGAAGAGGGGTATTTCGAGTTTATAAACCCCGTACTTATCTCTCAAAAGGGAGAGCAGTTTGGGGAAGAGGGCTGCCTTTCGGTAAAGGGCAAGCAAGGCAAGGTAAAGCGGCCCTATAAAGTAAAGGTGGAATACCGCGATAGGCTGGGCAAAAAGCATAAGCTTACGGCAGAGGGCTTTTTTGCGCGCGCCGTGTGTCACGAGCTTGACCACCTCGAGGGAAAACTATATATCGATTTTGCGGAAGAAGTGTACGACTTACCGCCCGAAAATTAAAGCGAGGTAACAATGAAAATTATTTTTGCCGGTTCACCCGAGTTTGCCGTGCCCGTGCTTTCAAAGCTCTTACAGTGCGGTAAAAACGTAGTTGCCGTTATAACCCAGCCCGACAAACCCGTCGGCAGAAAAAAAGTTTTGACACCAACGCCCGTCAAGGCGTTTGCCTCAGTGCAAAACATTCCCGTTTACGACTTTGTAAAAATCCGCGATAACGTTCAAACTTTAAAAGAGATTGGCGCGGATATAATGATAACTTGCGCCTACGGGCAAATTCTTACCCAACAGGTTTTAGACTGTTTTTCGGGCGGAGTATGGAATATTCACGCATCGCTTCTTCCCAGGTTCCGCGGCGCGTCCCCCATTCAGTCCGCAATTTTATCGGGGGAAACGCATACGGGCGTAACCGTTATGAAAACGCAGTTGGATTTGGATACGGGGGATATGTTGCTTGTCAAGAGGTGCGAAATCGGCAGTATGACGTACGGAGAGCTTTGCCAAGCCTTGTCGCAACTCGGAGCGGAAGCGGCTGTCGAAGCTGTCGAACTTTTAGAGCATGGAGACTGTCAGCTTTTGATGCAAGACGAAGCTTCCGCAACTTACTGCAAAAAAATTTCAAAGTGCGACGGTAAGATTAATTTTGACAATTCCCCCCAACATATATGCCGTTTAATTAAGGCTTACAGCCCCGAACCCGTTGCTTTTTGTAATCTTAACGGAGATATTCTCAATATATACGACTGTGAAAAATGCGAGGTTGAGGACGGCAAAATAGGAGAGGTCGTCAAAGCCGACAAAAATGGTATTACCGTTAAATGCAACGGCGGCGGAATTGTTATAACCGAGTTACAGGCTTCGGGTTCGAAAAAAATGCGAGCTTGCGACTTTGTAAACGGCAGAAAAATCAAGGTGGGCGATATCCTTGACTAACCCTCTGTGCGACGCGTATTTCGTCTTAACTAAGGTATATTGCGGGGGCAAATATTTAAAGCAGGCAATTGCTGAAACGGCGGTAGAGCCTTTAAACAAGTCCCGAACGGTAAAAATATGTTACGGCGTGCTTGAAAAAGACCTTTATTTGGAGCATATTATAGGGGCAAACTCGAAAAAGGCGCCCAAAGCCGCCATAAAGATAATACTTAAAATTGCGCTGTATATGCTGGAATTTATGCAAAAGCACGACTATATGGTCGTTGATTTTGCCGTAAATCTCACAAAAAAGCTGGGTAAAGAGGGCGCTTCGGGATTTGTGAACGCTTTTTTGCGTAGCTATAAATTGCCGCCTTTGCCCGAAAAAACCGACGAAAGAATTGCAATTGAATGCAGTAGTCCGCTGTGGCTTGTCAAAAAATTGCGTCGCTCGTACAAGGGTGAGGCAAGGGAAATTTTATGCGCTCCGTCGCAGGGCATCTGCGTGCGTTTTGTGCGTGACGAGGAAAAATATGCGGACAAGCCTCGCAAAAATACGCCGTTTAAAGGCGTGTATATTTTTGAAAATTTTGTACGCGACGAAGGTTTTTTTGCAGGTGACTATACCTTTCAATCATTGGGCTCGATAGCCATTTGCTCGGCTATATCCCCGTGCGAACGGCTTTTGGACGCCTGCGCTGCGCCCGGCGGAAAGTCGGTTTTGCTTTCCGAAAAATGCAAAAGCGTGACCTCTTGCGAGTTGCACGGGCACAGGGTTGACCTTATCAATTCATATGTAGCGAGAATGGGCGTAAAAAACGTGTCGGCAATGCAAGCCGACAGCTCACAGTTCAATCCTCAATTTGAGGAGAGCTTCGACGCGGTTTTGTGCGACGTGCCCTGTTCCGGAACGGGCGTCATAAACGAAAATCCCGATATAAAGCTTTTCAGACGGGAAGAGGATATTGCGGCGCTCGGTCAAATACAGCTTCGAATTTTGGAAAATTGTTCGCGCTATGTCAAAAGCGGCGGGATGCTCTATTACTCCACTTGCTCTGTTTTGCCCGAAGAAAACGACACTGTAGCATTCAACTTTTTAAAATTGCACCCCGAATATGCCTTAAATAAACCCCAATCCGCGTTAGAGCACAGGCAAACGCCCTACGGCTTGCAGTTCTTGCCGCACATATCGCAGGGCGTTGGGTTCTATTTGACGGGCTTTAAAAAATCGTAAAAGGATTATATCGGCAATGCTTGAAAAAAAGATTTTACAGGACTTATCATATACGCAGCTTTCCGCACTTGTCGAAAGTCTGGGAGAAAAAAAGTTCCGCGCCGAACAGCTTTATACGGGACTCATGCAGGGCAAGCCGATTTCGAAAATAAACGTCCCCAAACAGTTAAAAGACAGGCTTTTGAGCGAGTATATCGACGAGCCTATAAAAATTATTCAAACCTTCAAATCGGCGGACGGAACGGAAAAATATCTTTTCGGGCTGTACGACGGCAATGTTATAGAAGGCGTGCTTATGAAATATAAGTACGGCAACACACAATGCGTTTCAACGCAGGTCGGCTGTCGTATGGGCTGTAAGTTTTGCGCAAGCACACTAGGCGGACTTGTGCGCAATTTGACCTCGGGGGAAATTTTGTCGCAAGTACTCGTCGTAAACGCGCTGCACGGCGGAACAATGCAAGAGCGCGAAGTAACAAACATAGTGCTTATGGGCAGCGGAGAGCCGTTGGACAACTATGACCAAACGCTTAAATTTTTACAAAACGTAACCGCGCCGCAGGGCATAAATATTTCGGCAAGAAATATTTCTCTGTCGACCTGCGGCATCGTGCCGAAAATTTATCAACTTGCCGACGCCGAAATTCCTATAAATCTCACAATTTCTCTGCACCAAACGACGGACGAGGGCAGGGCGCGCACTATGCCCATTGCAAAAAAATATACAATTTCGGAAATTTTAAAGGCGTGCGAGTACTATTTTGAAAAGACGGGCAGGCGCTATATCTTCGAATATTCACTAATTTCAGGGGAAAATTGCGACGCCGAGCACGCTGAAAGGCTTATTAAACTATTGTCCGGCAGACCTTGCCACGTCAATTTAATAAGGCTTAACGAGGTTAAAGAGAGGTCGTTAAAGTCAACGACGCAAAAGCAGGCGTATAGATTTTTGGGGCTTTTGGAGCGAGGCGGACTTTCTGCAACGCTGCGCAGACAGATAGGCTCGGACATAGGCGGCGCGTGCGGACAGCTTAGGGCGAGTTATTTAGACGACAACAATCAGGAGTAATACATATGCAAATAAAAATAGCTCCGTCGATACTTTCGGCGGATTTCTCGGTAATGGGTGAAACAATTAAAAAGCTTGAAGCGTGCGGCGCCGATTTGATACACTGCGACGTTATGGACGGAAGCTTTGTCGAACCGATAACTTTCGGCGGACAGATGATTAAAAATATACGTCCGCTTACAAAATTGCCGCTCGACGCGCACCTTATGATAGAACACCCCAAGACGCAGGTAAAGTTTTTTGCGGAAGCAGGTGCGGATATAATTACCGTGCATTACGGCGCGTGCGCGAAGATTTCTCAGACATATTTAAAGGAAACGCTTGAACTCATAAAATCCTACGGAGTAAAGTGCGGCGCGGTTGTGAACCCCGACGTACCCGTTGAAAACATTTTCCCCGTATTCGGTTTGTGCGATATGGTTTTGCTTATGTCGGTTTTTCCGGGGTACGGCGGACAAAAGTTTATACCCGACGTCATTGAAAAGATAAAAAAAGCCAGAAATTACGCGCGCGAGATAGGCAGAGGAGATATGGATATAGAGATTGACGGCGGAGTGACGCTTGAAAACGCAGGGGAAATTATTGCCGCCGGTGCAAACGTGCTTGTCGCGGGCTCGACTGTGTTCAAGTCAAGCGATATGAAAAAGACTATATCCGACTTGCGCAAATAATTTTTTTATCGCATATTATGTAATAATAGCTTTTTGCTGAAAATTCAGACAGGGGGAGAGTATGACCGTAATCTGCATTAAACCGCCTAAACCGATAAGAAAGATTTTGAAAATTTTTGTACGAAAATGATAAAGTATATCGATATGCACTGTGACACGTTTACCGTGTGTCATGATAACGGGCTCGACCTCGACGGCGGAAGTTTGCAGGTAAATTTGACAAAGCTTGAATCAAGCGGTTGCAAAGCGCAATGCTTTGCAATTTTTACCGAGGGCAAAGACGCGTTTGAAAAATTTAACGTGTATCTTGACTATTATAAAAACGCCCTTAAACATTTTGAAAGCCGTATAAAATCAATAGATTGCACAGCCGATTTTGCCGTTGCCGAGCGCGACGGCAAAATCGGCTGTATTCTGACCGTCGAAAACCTGGGTTTTTTACCGAGTCCCGACTATGTTAAAAACCTCAAACAAGCGGGCGTAAAAATGGCTTCGCTTGTCTGGAATTACGAAAATAAGCTCGCTTATCCCAATTTGAAGTTTGTCGGCGGTATTCCCGACTTTTCTTTAAGGGAAGCGCGAGGGCTTAAACCGCTCGGCCGCGAGGTTGCGGAAATGCTCGACGGTAATAATATAATAGTGGATATTTCTCATATTTCCGACGGCGGCGCGGACGAAATTCTTGAAAACAGAAAAATCCCCGTCGTGGCAAGTCACTCGAACACGCAAAGCGTGCTGGACGTATCGAGAAACCTAACCGACGGGCAAATTAAAAAAATTGCCGACTGCGGCGGAGTGATAGGCGTAAACTTTTGCGCGGATTTTTTGGGCAGCGTGCCGATAGAGTGCGTATATAAAAATTTTGCTCATATAATGGATATCGGCGGAGAGGACGTTATTGCCTTGGGTTCGGATTTCGACGGCATACCAAAATGCGACGGGTTGGAGGGATGCGAAAAAATGCAAAACCTATTTGGCTATCTTCTAAAACGCAAAATTCCGCCCCGAGTTTTGGAAAAACTTGCAACTTTAAATTTTATGCGCGTATTTGAGGAAGTTATAGGATAATAAAAAGCTCGTTGCAAAATAGCAACGAGCTTTTTATTATGTTTTTTTAATTTAAACCTAATTTAAAAAATTACGCTCTTTCTACGGATTTAAGGCATCTTGTGCAAACGTAACCCGTAACGGTTTTACCGTCGCTGACATACGAAACTTTCTGAACGTTGGCTTTGAACGTTCTTCTCGTTCTCCTTTTGGAGTGGCTTACGTTGTTACCCGTAGTCTGACCCTTTCCGCAAACTGTGCATACTCTTGACATATATTCTCACCTCCGTGGGATTTAAAGCTGATATAAAGGTCGTTTCAAACGACTAAAATAATATAACACGCATTTTAAAAAAAATCAATCAAAAATGAGGGATAAGTTTTAAATTTTTAAGTATTTTGCAAAATAATTTTAAAAATACCTATTATATAGATATAATAATTGCTATTATTTCAAATAAATACTTGCAAATTAAAATAAAATAGTTTAAAATATCATAGAGTAGCATATAGCTATGGGAGATATTATGTCGGTTAATACGAGCAACATTTACGGAAAAATTTCAATATCCGATGCAGCCATCGCAAAGGTGGCTAAAAATGCTGCGCTCGAATGTTACGGTATCGTTGACACCGTATCAAAGCGCCTGACCGACTCTTTGTCCGACTTATTCAAAAAGCAACCCGACGGACGCGGCGTAAAAATCGTAACTTCGGGAGACAGAATTTTTATTAACGTAAACGTTATCATAAAATACGGCGTATCAATAAACGCCGTTGCCGAATCCCTCAAAGAGGGCGTCAAATACAAAGTCGAAAAATTTACGGGTATGATTGTTGATACGGTCAACGTCAATATTATAGGAGTAAAGCTGTAAGGCTTTACTTTTTGCTGTAAAAATAAAATACACACTTTTTAAGTTAAAAATATTTTGGGAGTATTATGCAGAAAACGATAAATAGCACCGAATTCAGAAAGATGATTTTATCGGGCGCAAGAATGCTTGAAATAAACAGGGCAAAAGTTGACGCGCTCAACGTTTTTCCCGTCCCCGACGGCGACACAGGTACAAATATGTCGCTCACTTTGCAATCCGCAGTAAAAGAGATGAACGCCTGCACCTCGAACCGTTTTCAGGAAATTTGCGATTCCGTTTCAAAGGGTGCGCTCAGGGGCGCGAGAGGCAACTCGGGAGTTATATCTTCACAAATTTTCAGGGGCATTTGCTCCGTTTTAAAGAACACTAAGGACGCGTTCGATACCAAAACTTTCGCAAAGGCTATGGAGTCGGGCTCGAAAGTCGCGTACAGCGCGGTTTCCATACCCAAGGAAGGCACTATTTTAACTGTCGTCAGACTTATGGCGGAGTCCGCTATGAAGCTTGCCGGCAAGCATAAGGATTTTGTAGCTTTTCTTACGGCGTTAATCGAAGTGGGCGACGAAGCGCTTGCAAAGACGCCCGAACTGCTTCCCGTACTCAAAAAGGCAGGAGTAGTCGACTCGGGCGGCGTTGGTCTTATGACTATAATGCGCGGATTTCTTGCCGCAATTTCGGGAGATGAAAGCGAGCTGGGTGAAATTCCCACCGAAGCTATCGACGGTAAGTCGGGCGACGAGGACGTTTTCGGTGATAATTCCGATATAATAAACCTCGACTTGGGCGAGATAGAGTTTGCATATTGCACCGAGTTTTTTGTAATTAACTTAAAGCAGATGACGACGCTTGCCGACATAGACAAGCTCAAAGAAAAGCTTATGCAAATAGGCGACAGCGTAATCTGCATAGGGGATTTGGAGCTTGTTAAAATTCACGTTCATACAAACACCCCCGGCGTGGCTTTGTCGCTTGCGTTGGAACTCGGAGAGCTTGACAGAATAAAAATCGAAAATATGCTTGAAGAGAACCGCGCGTTGAAGGCAAAACTCGAAGCCGAGAAAAAGGAAATGGGTATGCTTGCAATCTGCGCAGGCAAGGGTCTTGAAGAAATTTTCAAGGATCTTATGTGCGACAGGGTTATCGAGGGCGGACAGACTATGAACCCTTCGGCGCAGGATATAGCCGACGCCGTTCAGAAAATAAACGCCGCAAACGTATTTGTATTCCCCAACAACTCTAACGTAATACTTGCAGCCGAACAGGCAAAGGACCTTGTCACTAACAGACACGTTCACGTCATTCCCACCAAAAACGTACCGCAGGGATTTGCTGCCGCGCTTGCGTTCAATCCCGAAGCAACGGTGCCCGAAAACAAGACCGATATGACCCACGCGATAGATAACGTGGCTTCCGGACAGGTAACTTATGCGGTAAGAGAAACTACCATGAACGGCTTTAAGCTGAAAGAGGGAGATATCATAGGTCTTGACAACAAGCGTATTCTGGCAAAGGGCAGCAAGATAGACGACACTACATTGAGCCTGATAAAATCCTTAAAGAATAACGACCACGAGATGATTACTCTCTATTACGGCGAGGGCGTAACCGAAGAGGACGCGCAAAAACTTGCCGAAAAGGTGTCCGAGGCATACCCCGACTGCGACGTGGATTTCCATTACGGCGGACAGCCGGTATATTATTATATGGTTTCTTTGGAGTAATATTTTTATTTATTCAAGCGGAAAAGACTTTGGTTTTTTCCGCTTTTAAATTAACGGATAGCTATGCAACTTACCTCTTTAAAGTTCATTTCCGAAAAGCGCGAAAGGGACTTCAACAAACTTAATATTTACACGCTCGAAGAGCTTGTCGGGCACTTCCCGCGCGACTATCTCGATTTAAGAAAAGTTACGCTTTTAAAGGACGCCTATCACAACGACGTTATACTTACAAAGTGCGAGATTTTAAACGTCGAAACAAATCGCTATTCGCGCCGTCCGTTCGTTAAGGCACTGTGTCAACAGGGCGGATATATCTTTACCTCTATATGGTTCAATCAGCCATATGTGGCGGCTAAACTCAAAATCGGAGAGTATCTTTTTTACGGCAGGGTGTCAAACAAATACGGTATGGGCTGTCAAATGACAAACCCGTCTTTCGAGCCTACCGAGAAAAATAATAACCTTAAAGGGCTTGTTCCCGTCTACTCGCTGTCGGGCGGATTGACTCAGGGCGTTGTGCGTTCGGCTATACGCCAAGCTCTTGCAAAAGTACCGAAAGTAAGCCATATTCCCGTCCCAATGCAAAAAAAGTACGCCCTTATGCCGCTTTCGGAGGCATATCGCAAGGTACACTGTCCCGAGTGCGCCGAGGACGTGCGGCTGGGCTCCGAACGCATTGCTCTGGAAGAATATTTTTTACTGATTGCCGCATTTAAAGTAATAAAGGGCGGACGCGACGAGGCAAGGCTTCGGCGCTACAACGTAACGGTAGAGGAGCTTAGGGGGTTTATTGCGCGTTTTCCTTTCGAGTTTACCGAGGGGCAGAAGGTGGCTACCAAGGACATATTCGACTCACTGAATTCTCCGCGCAGAATGAATATGCTGTTACAGGGAGACGTGGGTAGCGGAAAGACCGCTGTGGCGTTAGTCGGCATATATATGGCGGTCAAATCTGGTTTTCAGGCTGCAATGCTGGCGCCGACGGAGGTGCTTGCAAGGCAGAATGCCGAACTTATTAAGCGATATTTTCCCGAATATAACGTTAGTACTTTGACCGGTTCGACCTCCGCGTCAGAAAAACGGGAAATAAAAAGAGGACTTGCGGACGGAGAAATCAATATAGTTTGCGGCACGCATGCCGTAATTCAAAGCGACGTAATATTTAAAGAGCTTGCCTTTGCCGTCTGTGACGAGCAGCATCGTTTCGGAGTGGCGCAACGTTCCTCTTTACTTGAAAAAGGTGACGGTTGCGACGTTCTCGTTATGTCGGCAACGCCTATTCCGCGCACGCTTTCTTTGATTTTTTACGGTGATTTGGATGTCGCCACAATCAAGGACAAACCCCGTTCACGGCAGGATATATCCACCTCAATCATTCCCGAGCGCAAATATACGGATATGTTGCATTACGTTTGCGAACAGGCAAAACTCGGCAATCAAACCTACTTTGTTTGTCCCAAAATCGATGGGGACGACGAGGGCACCGTAATGTCCGTCAGCGAGCTTTTCGAGGAGCTGCAAACCAAAATGCCCGACGTGCGGCTTGCGCTGTTGCACGGCAAAATGAAGGACAGGGAAAAAAACGATGTAATGTTCGCCTTTAAAAATAAGCAGTATGACTGCCTTGTTTCCACAACCGTTATCGAAGTGGGGGTGGACGTTCCCGACGCCACCACTATGATTATTTACAATGCCGAAAGGTTCGGGCTTTCGCAGTTGCACCAATTGCGCGGCAGGGTAGGCAGGGGGGATAAAAAAAGCTATTGTTTTCTTTTGATGGGTACGGACAGCGACGAAGCAAGGGAGCGGCTCGGTATTTTGAAAAATTGCTCCGACGGATTCGAAATAGCCGAAGCGGATTTAAAGATGCGCGGCGGAGGGGACTTCCTCGGTACGCGCCAAAGCGGAAAAATGCTTTCCGAAATCAAAAATTTGCGTTTCCCCGTTGAAACGATATTTACGGCAAAGGCAATAGTCGACGACGCGTTTTCGGGCGCGCTCGATATCAACGCGCTATCTCGCATTGCGGTCGAAAAATACCGCGCGCTTGCCGACGTTACTCTCAATTAATTTATATGACGCCGTTGACAAATTGTATATTGTGTGGTACAATACTATTGAACTTTTAATTTGAGGAGAGAAATGGAAATGAAAACTAAACTGTTTGGCAAATTGGCAGCCTTAATGGTCGGCGCCGCCGTAATTTGCGGCGTTATGTTGCCCCTGTCGGCGTGTTCTTCCGAGTCGGACGTAAATCTTGCCGATTATGCGCAGGAATATACGCACGGCACAAAAAGCGGCAAAGGCATATATCAATATCGCGAACTTTCGGCATGGTCGGGCTTGTCCGTCGTTGACTCTGAGCAGGAAATAGTAACTTTGAGGGGCACCTCGGGATATCTGGTATATAATTTGGATACGGAAAAAGTTTTGATAGCAGATCTTGTCGAAAAACCGTACAGCCTTAGCTACAATCCTTGCGGAGACGTAAGAATGATACGCGTTCTTCGCGGTTCGAATAGGATTTCGTATTACGATTATTACGACTATAACGGCAAACTTTTGGTAGGTCAAAGTCCACGTTTGGATTGCCAGCTTAAAACGCTGTATGTTGACGGAGTTGAGGCGGAGGTGCTTTGCATAATTCCTTATGACGCGTCCGACAACCGCGATGAAGAAAACCAACTTTATTACTTAGTTGCTCGCGACGAGGAAACCGGGAAAATAACCGATTACTTCTATGTTGAAAAGTATCAAATTTCTCAATCAGCTTCGGTGGACGATTCAATCGGCTCGGTCGTAAATCCGCTGATAACCAAAATTTATGAGGAAAGCGAAACCCGTCCCGTCGAGGGGGAAATTTGCGACTACGGTTATATTAATGCCGGAGACGTCTACACATTCTATAAGGACGGGGAAATAACGGGCAGCGTACATATTATACAGGGTGCAAAGCTCGGTTTTGTGGACAGATATTTTTATTACTTTACGGCTACTCCCGTAAAACCCGACAGTTGGGGATATAATTTTGTAATTATGTCCAAAGACAATAATATGAAATTTGAGTACAAGCTGTTCAGATACGATATTATTGATAACTCCACGCGTGAAATGGGTGCTGATTATGCGGTAATAGAGATGACGCCGCTGTATAACTATAATAAAAAGTGCTATGACGCGGCTACATGTATAGCTCTTGAAAAATATGACGGTGCATTCTTTATTGAAGCGTCGTCGGGTATGGGGGCAGGAAGCGCGTATGTAATGGATACCGAGCTCAGACCGGCGTGCAACCTCAGCAAACTCGATGTAACTTCGCTCGGAAACTTCTATAAATTCGGTGAGGATAAATTTATAATAGGCAACTACATAGTGGATAACGACTTGAATATTTTAAACAGTGCTTCAAACGGAAATATCTATCTTGACGAAGGGCTTATAAAGTTCGGTAAAGGCGGCTTATACGGCTTCACCGATTTGTCGGGCAAGGTTGTTATCGAAGCTAATTACCGCGGGGATTTCGAGTTCTACGACGGAGTTACATATGTCACGCGAGTGAACGACAACAACACGATTTCGCATGTGCTGCTAAAATCGGACGGCACGGAAACCGACCTGTCTAATTATGAAGCTTCGGGCGCGGTGCTGGACGTATATGATGGATTTTTCACTGTTAGAGATTCTTACGCGCGGACGTTTACTGTCTTCAATTTTGAAAATAACGCTATTTTAAGCCTTACAATCAATGCCGGCACTACTTATACAGTAAAACAGTACGGCTCGGTGTACGTTCTCAAAGCCGACAGCGGTTTAGCCGGAGGTTTGTACTATAAACTGTGCTAAATTTGTAAAAAACGTTTGACAAACGCACAAATCTTTGTTAAAATACCATAGCACGCTTAGTATGGCGTGCTATGTTTTGTTATCATTCGACAGACTTCCTTTCGCTTTAAGGGTATGCGGAAGAGGTGAAATATTTCATTAAATTAAGGAGGTAAAAAATGCCTACAATCAACCAGCTCATCAGACACGGCAGAGAAAGACAGGTTTATAAGTCGAAGTCGCCCATTTTGGACAACTGCCCTCAAAAGCGCGGCGTGTGCCTTTCGGTTACCACGACTACGCCTAAGAAACCTAACTCGGCTATAAGAAAGATTGCAAGGGTAAGACTTACAAACAAACAGGAAGGTACCGTTTACATTCCCGGTGAAGGTCACAACTTGCAAGAGCACTCGTCCGTTTTAATCAGAGGCGGAAGAGTTAAAGACTTGCCCGGCGTGCGTTATCACATTATTCGCGGCGCGCTCGACACGGCAGGTGTTTCAAAGCGTATGCAGGCGCGTTCGCGTTACGGCGCAAAACGCCCCAAAAAGTAATTCAGAACATTTTTATTAATCCTACTTTTTCGGAGTATTTCACTTTACCCTTGACCGATTAAAAGTAGGCAGTATTCGCTTAATGAAGCGGAGAAGTTACGCTACCGCGTTGCGGCAAGCGTTAGCTTATTTAAGGTAATTAACCCTAAAAATCAACAGGAGGATATTATTATGCCTAGGAGAGGCGGAGTTCCCAAGAGGGACGTTTTACCCGATCCCGTGTACAATTCAAAGGTTGTAACAAAGCTTGTCAACCAAATTATGTACGACGGTAAGCGCGGAACGGCACAGAACATCGTTTACGACGCATTTAACATTATGAGCGAGAAGCTCGGCAAAGACGCTATGGAAATTTTCGAGCAGGCTATGAACAACATTATGCCCGTACTCGAAGTTAAAGCAAGGCGCGTGGGCGGAGCAAACTATCAGGTTCCCATCGAAATTAGACCTGAAAGACGTCAGACGCTTGCAATTCGCTGGCTTGTAATAGCTACTCGTAAGAGAAGCGAGCGCGAAATGAGCGCAAAGCTTGCGGCAGAGCTTATGGACGCATACAACAACACCGGCGGCGCCGTTAAAAAGAAGGAAGATACACACAGAATGGCAGAAGCAAACAAGGCGTTTGCTCACTTCCGTTTCTAAGAGGTGGTTATGGCAAGAGAATACGATTTATTGCATACAAGAAATATCGGTATTATGGCGCACATAGACGCCGGCAAAACAACTACTACCGAGCGTATTTTGTTCTATACCGGAATCAATCACAAAATCGGTGAAACCCACGACGGTACCGCGACAATGGACTGGATGGTTCAGGAACAGGAGCGCGGTATTACAATTACGTCCGCGGCAACTACCTGCCATTGGACAAGAACGGGTTTTTCCAAAAAGGATGAATGCAGGATAAACATCATCGACACCCCGGGACACGTTGACTTCACGGTTGAAGTCGAGCGTTCGCTGCGCGTACTTGACGGCGCTGTCGCAACGTTCTGTGCCAAGGGCGGCGTCGAGCCTCAGTCCGAAACCGTTTGGCGTCAGGCTGACAAATACAAGGTTCCCCGCATCGCATACGTCAATAAAATGGATATCAACGGCGCTAACTTTGACAGAGCCGTAAGCATGATGAGGGAGAGGCTCAACGCCAACCCCGTTCCCATCGAAATTCCCATCGGTAAGGAAGATACGTTCAGGGGCATAGTAGACCTCATCGAAATGAACGCTGAAATCTACGACTCCGACGACGGCAAGCAGTACCACAGGGACGAAATTCCCGAGGATCTCAAAGCGGCTGCCGAAGAGGGGCATATGGCTGTTATGGAAGCGGCTGCCGAGGGTGACGACGAGCTTATGGAAAAGTTCCTTGAAACTATGGAACTTACTCCCGACGAAATTAGAAAGGGTTTGCGCAAGGCAACTATCGCTATGAAGTGTACGCCCGTTCTCTGCGGTTCGTCATATAAAAACAAGGGCGTTCAGATGCTTTTGGACGCGGTTATAGACTTCCTTCCCTCCCCCGTCGACGTAGCTCACGTTAAGGGTGTCAACCCCGATACCGAAAAGGAAGAGGAGAGAGAAACTTCCGACGACGCACCTTTCTCGGGACTTGCTTTCAAAATCGCAACCGACCCGTTTGTCGGCCGTCTTGCATATTTCAGAGCATACTCCGGCGTTTTGGAGTCGGGTTCTTATTGCTATAACTCGACAAAGAGAAAGAAGGAGCGCGTCGGCCGTCTTGTTCAGATGCACGCAAATACCCGTACGGAAATTCCCAGAGTTTATTCGGGTGATATCTGCGCTATCGTAGGACTTAAAGATACGACTACGGGCGATACGCTTTGCGACGAAAAGCATCCTATCGTGTTGGAGCAGATGACTTTCTCCGACCCCGTTATTCAGCTTTCAATCGAGCCCAAGACAAAGGCCGGTCAGGAAAAAATGACAATGGCGCTTATCAAGCTCGCTGAAGAAGACCCCACTTTCAAGACCTACACCGATCAGGAAACAGGTCAGACAATCATTGCCGGAATGGGCGAACTTCACCTCGACATTATCGTTGACCGACTTTTGAGAGAGTTCAAAGTCGAAGCAAACGTCGGTGCGCCTCAGGTTGCATATCGCGAGACTATCCGTCAGGCTGTCGATTGCGAAGGTATGTACAAGCGTCAGTCGGGTGGTAAAGGTCAGTACGGACACTGCAAGCTTCATTTAATTCCCGGCGAACCCGGCTCCGGCTATGTCTTTGAGGACTTGACCGTCGGCGGTTCTATTCCCAAGGAATATATTCCCGCTATCGACAAGGGTATCAAGGGCGCGGCAAGAAACGGCTTCCTTGCAGGATATGAAGTCGTCGACTTCAAAATTCAGGTTTACGACGGAAGCTACCACGAAGTCGACTCTTCGGAAATGGCGTTCCAGATTGCCGGCTCGATGGGCTTTAAAGACGGTATGGCAAAGGCTAAGGCAGTTCTCTTAGAGCCGATTATGAAGGTCGAAGTCATCACTCCCGACGACTACTTCGGCGATATTATGGGTAACGTAACCGCTCGTCGCGGCACTATCATTTCGACGGACGACAGAGCCGGCGCAAAGGTAGTAGACGCAGAAGTTCCTCTTTCCGAAATGTTCGGTTATGCAACCGACCTCCGTTCGAGAACGCAGGGACGCGGACAGTTTACAATGCAGTTCGACCACTATGCGGAAGTTCCCAAGTCGGTAGCTGAAAAGGTTATCGGCGAACGCGCTAAGAAAAACTAACTATATTTGCAAAATTCGGGCTGTATTCGGCTTAAAATTTTGCGTAAATCGCGCACGTTGCGTTCACACAAATTTTTTAAAAAAGTCGCGTAATTTAATTGTCTTTTTTATACATTTAATATATAATATAGGCAAAGCGTTAAAAAACGCGCAAATAGCAGCAATAATGATAGATAGCTGCGACGTCTGTCAGACGGAAGTTATCATTTTTATAAAAAAATATAAATCAAGGAGAAACAAAAATGGCAAAGGCTAAGTACGACAACAGCAAACCGCACGTCAACATTGGTACAATCGGACACGTTGACCACGGTAAGACCACTCTGACCGCAGCTATCACTATGGTAATGGCGTGCAAAGGTCAGGCAGAGAAAATGAGATACGACGAGATCGATAAGGCTCCCGAGGAGAAGGCTCGTGGTATAACAATTAACACGGCACACGTTGAGTATCAGACTGACAAACGTCACTATGCTCACGTTGACTGCCCGGGACACGCAGACTACGTTAAAAACATGATTACGGGTGCTGCACAGATGGACGGTGCAATTCTCGTAGTTGCAGCAACCGACGGTCCCATGCCTCAGACAAGGGAGCACATTCTGCTTTCCCGTCAGGTAGGCGTTCCCTATATCGTTGTATTCCTTAACAAGTGCGACCAGATGGACGACCCCGAACTTTTGGAGCTTGTGGAAATGGAAATTACCGATACCCTCGAAGGACAGGGCTTCAAAGATTGCCCCATCATCAGAGGTTCGGCTCTTAAAGCTTTGGAAAAGGCATCCTCGGGCGCTTCCGATGCAGATGTTCTTGCTTCACCCGAAGTTCAGCCCATACTTAAACTTATGGACATCATCGACAGCTACATTCCTACCCCCGAAAGAGATACGGCTAAACCCTTCCTTCTTCCCGTCGAGGACGTATTCACGATTTCCGGTCGCGGTACCGTTGCAACAGGTAGAGTAGAGAGAGGTACGGCTCACGTCGGCGATCCCGCTGAAATCGTTGGTCTTATCGAAAAGCCCGTTCCCACCGTTATTACGGGTCTTGAAATGTTCCACAAGAGCGTTGACGAAGCTATCGCAGGCTTCAACGTAGGCGCACTTCTTCGTGGTATAGACAGAAAGGGTATCGAAAAGGGTCAGGTTATCGCTAAACCCGGCACCGTTAAAACTGCTACTAAGTTCACCGCACAGGTTTACGTTCTTAAAGCAGACGAGGGCGGCCGTCACACACCTTTCTTCAATCACTATCGTCCTCAGTTCTTCATCAGAACTACAGACGTTACCGGTTCTATCGAACTCCCCGCAGGCGTAGAAATGGTTATGCCCGGCGATAACGTTGAAATCACCGTTGAGCTCATCAAGCCCGTTGCAGTTGAAGAAAAGCTTCGTTTCGCTATCCGTGAAGGCGGCAGAACCGTTGGTTCGGGTACGATTGTAAAAGTACTTTAATTTAAAAAAATTTAAAAAGCTCGGACGATAAGTCCGAGCTTTTATTTTACAGATTGTTAAAATATTTACAATAGTTTTTTAATGTACAGTTTGCGCAGTCTGGCTTTTGCGAGTGGCAGACTTGTCTGCCGTGATAGATAAGGTAGTGGTGAGCTTTCGACCACATATCTTTCGGAATAGCGCTGCACAGCCCGTCCTCGACTTTATCGGGCGTTTTGCCCTCTGCAAGCCCCAATCTGTTTGAAACTCGAAAAACGTGCGTATCAACCGCAATGGCGTCACCGCCGAAGCCTACGGCATAAACTACGTTTGCCGTCTTGCGCCCGACTCCGGCAAGCGTACGCAAATCTTCGAGGTTATCGGGAACATTGCCGCCGAACTTTTCTATAATGTCCTTGGATGCAGAAAGAATATGTGCCGCCTTGTTGTGATAAAACCCGCATGAATATATATATTTTTCAAGCTCGGCTTGACTGAGTTCAAGCATCGAATAAGGGGTGTTGTGCTTTTCGAACAACACCTTTGTAACTTTATTTACTCTCTCGTCGGTGCATTGTGCGGAAAGAATTACCGCAACAAGCATTTCGTAAGCCGAGTTAAATTCAAGCGCCGGTTTTGCATATGGGTAAAGGCTTGCAAGTTCGTTTAAAATTGCTATGTTCTTTTGTTCCATAATTCAATTTTATCATAAGCGGTAAATAAAATCAAGTTAATTGGTTCTGCTTAAAAACGTTCTTCCGTAAAGCGATTTCATAACAAAAAATCCGTAAAATGCGGAATATCTTGCTCCGGCAATAATCTGTTTTGCCCTCGGCAGTAAATTTTTCGGAATTTTGAGCGAAAGCCCGCAACCCACGTTGGCTTCTTTTGGGGTGTTAATTAAAATTGCGTTTATTCCGTTCATTTTCAGCCTTGCATTGCAGTCTGCGGCTTGCGCTCTCGAACGGAACACGGCAAGTATTTCAGTCATATTTGTGTACCTAAACGCGTAAAGCGCGATTTATTATTCCGTTAAATTCACGGAATATAAAAGTTGGAATATTATATAATATGACGGAGGAAAAAATTATGATATATTTTGATAATGCCGCAACAGGTGGGTTCAAGCCTACGAGCGTGGTTTCGGCAACAAAAACCGCGCTTGAGTTTTGCGCAAACCCCGGACGAAGCGGACACAAATTATCGCTTGCCTGTCTTGATCGGGTGTATAGCTGTCGTAAAATACTTTGCGAGTTTTTCGGCGGCTATAGCTATGACAGGGTAATATTTACAAAAAACTGTACCGAGGCTCTCAATATTGCCATACTCGGCGGCATAAATGGCGGCGATAAAGTTGTAACAACGGTTGCCGAACACAATTCCGTACTTCGACCGTTGGAGCAACTGAAAAATTACGGAGTAAAGGTAAGCTATGCGCCGCTGTCCCAAAACGGTGAAATCGATATGTCGGCGCTTTATTCGCAAGTTACTTCAAATACCAAAGCCGTTATACTCACGCTTGCTTCAAACGTTACGGGCGCTGCACCTACAATCAAAGAGGTGCGCAAAAATATCCCCGACAGCGTTTTGTTGATTTGCGACGGCGCTCAGGCTTGCGGACATATCGACATAGATATGCGTGCGCTCGGTATAGACGCGCTTGCCGTGGCAGGTCACAAGGGAATGCTTGGTATTCAAGGCAGCGGTGCGCTGCTGTTTTCAGAAAGGTTTAATCCAAAGCCCGTTATGTTCGGCGGCACGGGCAGCGAAAGTAACAATTTGAATATGCCCGATTTTTACCCGGACGCGCTTGAAAGCGGAACACTCAGCTATCCGGCTATAATCTCTCTCGGGGAAGGCGCTCTGTATTTGCAGACAAATATGTCGCAGCATATACGGACGCTTACTAATTTGACAGAATATCTTATTGAAAATCTTGCTAAAATCGAGGGCGTAAAGCTCTATTCAAAGCCAAATCCTTTCGGGCTTGTTGCGTTCAACCTGTCAAATATGCAGTCCGAAATGGCGGCTTATACACTATCCGAAAGGTTTGATATCTGTGTGCGCGGCGGCTTGCATTGTGCGCCTAAAATGCACGGCGCGCTTTCAAGCGAAGGCATTATACGCGCTTCACTGTCCCCTTTCAATACCTTAAACGAATGCAAATTGTTTATAGATGCGGTCAAACAAATGGTATAAAATACGCCCGTGGCTATATGCCACGGGCGTATTGTTTAAATACTTTTCAACCTTGTGATAACTTCTTTTAACTTCCGCTTTTTAAAACCGTCAAGCATTGGGGAAAGCGCATTATAAAAATTATCTAAATCCTCGTTTGAAAGCGAACCGTCGCGTTTGCCTCGCTCGGCTTCCGAAATTATCGTATGTAAAATCTGTCCCTCTGATTTGCCGTTCATTGCCCTTGTCAAAACTTTGGCAAGCTCCACTGTGTTGTTGTATTCCGTTTGAGATTTTTCAGGCGGCTTTTCGTTTGGGTGTTCGTTTGAGTAACTTTTAAAATCTTTCATAACAACTCCGCATATAATGTTATTATCAAAATATGCAAGGAACTTAAATTATGCAACTTTTAATTATTCTTGCGCTTTTACTGTACGGCAGTAAAGGCGATACTCAAAAGCTTATATCCGAAGTCGCGCCGATGCTCGAAACTTTCGGAGGGGAAGAGGTAAAACAGGCGCTTAAAAGCGCCGAAGAACTGACGGGCGTTTTAAACGTTGTTAAACAGTTCACAGGCTCTGCAAATCAAAACCAATCGCAAACGTTCGAGTCCGACGGCGGCTTTACAACTCAAAACGAGCAATCCTCGGCAATAGCGTTTCCCCTGGCGCCCATATCCAACATAGCCGACCGCGAAATTACATATTCATTATCTAAATACTTTGCAGAAACAAAATAACTGTATTATTTAATTTAACAATATGTTTCATATTGTTTTCACGCTGCTGTAACAGTAAATACACAATAAGTTGTATAATCTGTATCAAAAAGTAAGCGTATTTTATGTGCGAAAACCTTTACTACAACTAAAACAACAGAATACAGGCTGGATTATACTGTTAATAAAGATGTTCTAGTAGGACACGAAAGTTTTAGCGTTGGAATAATTGCTGACTTTTATAAGATAAAGCAGAAACTTGGGCTGTAGATGATTGGTGGTGGGGGGATTATGAAGTTGAAGGAAGTAGAGCAACATTTGATATATTTATTACGGTAAATCCTGTTGTAACGATTATTTTTGACGACGGAACATATATTCGTTAATAGGATTGGTTTAATATGAAACAAATTTTTAAGGCTGTGGGTGTAATGGCTTTGACGGCTGTTGTCGCGGTTGGTTTTGCGGCATGCAGCGTACAACCTGATTTTGGAAAAAACTCTTACAAGGTTGACAATGTTTATCGAGTTGTCGAGCTTGACGAAAGTAAGACCAAGTTTATAGAGGACTACGGAATTGAGGGCGTAGCTTTAAAAAATAACATTGGTATTGAAATTGAATATACCTGCGACCATTTTTATATTGAAAACTCGTTATTTTTTAATTCGGGCGACCAATTTTCAAAGGAAGCAATTAAAGTTATTTATAATTGTCTTGGCGTTGACAAATATCCTCAAATAGAGGACGAGGTAAGTTATTATTGCACTTCATCAAGCCTTTGGACGCAAAACAGAATAATCCAACCGTCCGTTCATTTAACAGCTACGGTTAAGTATGAAAACGATATAATGCCTGGCTACGTTTCGGACGTAAACAGATACACATTTAATTATGTTGATTATTTTGCAAACGGCGAAGCAGTCGGCAGTGGTACTTTTTCTGTTTTGCTTTGTCTTGAAGAGCCGTGGCTGAGTAGCTATGAGTATGAAAAGTTTACAAGCTTATATAATGATTTCGATTGATTAAAAAGCGGGCGCAAGCTCGCTTTTTTTGCGGATTTTTAAATTGCCTATTGAAATTGCCCCGTACATATGCTATACTTAAACTATGAAAGTAGCGATATCGACGGAAAATTTAAATGACTGTTGCGAAACGGAAAGCGCACTTAACCGCTTGCACGAGTTTGGTGTAGATACTGCAGAAGTTTATTTAAAAACCTTTTATGAATACCGTCCCGAGTTTGCAAAGTCGATTGCCCCCAATATATGCGGTGTTTACGTGCCTTTCGTGCGTGGTTTTTCGCTCAATTTCGAGGGAAATATGTTTAACTCGTCACGGCGCGTTCGCGGAGACGGCTTATATTGGTTTGACCAAATTTTGCGTTCGGCAAAAATTTTGCGTTCGGATAATTATATTTTTCGCGGAACTTGCGTTGATGAAACAAATATCGACTGCATCAGTAGAGCTGTGCGTGAAACTTACGATTTTTGCGCGAGTTACGGTGTCAATATTTTGCTTGAAAATTCACATTACGGCATATATTCGAAACCTGAAACTTTTAGCAAAATAAGGGAACGCGTTCCCTCGCTTTGGGGTGTTTTGAATATGGCGGAAAGTCGCACAGCAGGCTATCCGATTGGCATGTATTTGGCGCATATGTCGGGGGCAATTGCAGCAGTGCGTATCTCCGATGTGGATAAATCAGGTAAAATTTGTTTGCCGGGTGAAGGCTGTTTAAACTTTAAAGATATATTGCATAGGTTATATGACGGCGGTTTTGAAGGCAGTTTGATAATCGATACTGTTAAAGGCGCAGATAAGGACAGACTAAAACATTGCGTTGAGAATGTTAAAGAATTAATATATATATTATAGAATAAATATTCCTTAATTTGCGGAAGTTTTGTTTTAAAAAAATTTTCCTATTTAAAAAATTTCAATTATTTTGTAAAAATTGCTTGTCGTACCGCAAGCAATATTCCTCAATTTAAAAAATTTCAATTATTTTGTAAAAATTGCTTGACATAATTTACACAGTGTGTTAAGATACAAAAGCTGTCGGTTTGACAGCGATGTTTTTCTTTCAAAAAATGCGCAAGCATACTTTGGAAGAGAAACCTGCGAAGATTGACAACTGCATAGAAGAGAAAGATAAAAAGAAGAAGTACAATAAAGGCAATTTTAAAAAGAAGATTAATTTTAAGAAAGGTTAATACGAAGAAAGAGCGAAGATTTTGCAAAGTCTTAGTAACTGAAGAAGGAAAATTAGTCGAGTTTAGAAATGTAGAATTTTTGTAAGAGACGAGTAGA
>Ga0209694_1001312_pt1 | contig 28257 bp, 27 predicted proteins | sample GluameincwithD2O_FD_187499 | JGI IMG/M metagenome (GOLD analysis project Ga0209694, IMG submission 187499) | Mouse cecum microbial communities from Vienna, Austria - Glucosamine amended microcosms incubated with D2O (SPAdes) (version 2) | ecosystem: Host-associated > Mammals > Digestive system >... | reverse complement strand
TCGGTCTGTCAAGTGCCATATTCGGATAATTTATAAACTTTTGGAGTAACTCCACTGCTTGTGTTAAAAATCAAAAAAACGAGGAGCGAATTCCGCATGGAAGACACTCCTTAACTTAATGACATTGGCAAATCCACAAAATCAAAACGCAAAAAGACCGGCATCAAAAGATACCGGCCTCAGGCATTACAATTGTTCAAACATTTCCTTAAATTCTATCTTTTGTCAAATTCTGTCTTTTTTTATCCTCTTTAAAGGCAAAGGCAAAAAGCATCACCAGCATTCCCACGCCAAAGATCAGACCAAGCCACCATCTTGAAGAAAGTTCCTTAGCCGCAGTATGAGCGTTCTGTTCTTTTGTTGGATAGACTTTGTCCTTTAAAACAACAGTAACCGGGGATTTAGGCTGTCTGTCTGCTGACTGATTCCAGTCACTGGCAACAATCACCGCTCCAAGCTTAGAAGCCGATCCAGCTTCGGTATTGACCTTTTCATTATAGACAGTAATTTCCATTCGAAAATCGCTGATCCCAACAATGGAAGACTTTTTAGAATCCACCACGCTCGCTTGCAGATGATAGGCGTACGTGCCTGGTCTTTCAAAGGCAATCGCAGGCATGATTCCATTATTTCCTGCTGCTATCCGGATCTGGTCCGATGCCGGAGCAGGCGCATCATCCAGTGGACTCAGCACAAAAAGCACTTCACCTTTAGGTGCAGGAACACCTTCTGTTTTCACCTGGACAGGAATAGAAACATCCAGCGATTCGCTGTGCGCATGAACCATACCCGCACTCTGATTCATCACAAAAAGGGATAGGAAGATGGCAAGCCATGATATGAATTTATTTCTCATGATCTTCCTCCTTTTTTGAATAAGCAAACAAAAGCGGTCATCCATCTGTTTCAGCACTATTGCATGTACTTAAAGAAAATATTTTTGGTGATTCTTCTGAAGGTTCTCGAAAATACTTTGCGCGCTCTCGAAGTGAATCGATCAGCGGCCTGGTATTTCCATCAGAGACCAAGCACATTGAATAGACATCCGGATCCATCGCATCTGTCTGCAAAACGGCAAAGACTTCAAGATCATATTTCTTAAAGTCTTTTGTCAGCAGAGATCCTGTTTTATGTTCATCAAAGTATTTTTGATCTAAAAACTCAGTGACATCTCCAAACATCCCATGATTATCCATATGATGCCCATACAGAATATTACATACAGAATATTATAGGGATCCGAAAAATCCGACTGATTCAGGCTGGACAGGAATATCGCTCCTGATAAGGAGGGCTTTCCATCTGCCCCCTTATTGAGATATTCCATATCATCATCTCCCTGCACAACAGGCTGATCGATATGGGTCTTATCAATCGTGAGCCAAGCGATCACATCTGGATTCATCGCGATCAGCTGGTTAAAGGAAAGCAGATCTTCCACATCCGACTTCAATTTTGCCATGGTTGATGGAAGGCCAGCCTGAGATTGTCTGTAATCATCATAAAGACAATAGAAACAATAGAGGCAGCCAATCGACATCACGACAATTGTTAATACTGACAGGATCCGGTTTCCGGCATTGGCAAGGCGGGCTAATGTATGAAGCTCGTTTGAATTAGCAGTTGTTTTTCTTCTTTCCGAACATCGCATGGCCTAAACCGCCAAGTAGTGCCAGGCCTGCAAGGTATGGTCCATAGGTGATAAAGAAAGCGGTAGGGACATTAGAAGTACGAGTATTCGTGAAGGTGAATGCTACGTCATTATTGGCTGGCTGACCGGTCACTTCATAGTTATTTACGTTGATTGTTCCACCAGTACCGGCTGTCTGACTGATTCCAGGAGTATATATTCCATTCAGAACTTCTGGATCCGTTTCTTCGACTTTATAAGTATCTCCAGCACTCAGACCATAAACATTAAACGTCTGGCCCTGTCCCAGATTCACCGTTGCAGTAATGGTATTTGATCCATTGGCATCAGGCACCTGCTTGGTATTATTTGGAATTTCCAGAACAAATTGGTCATTCGTATTATCCGCAGTGATGGTGATTTTGAATCCAAACCAATGTCATTAAAAAAACCGAAGCAAAAAAAACTGAAACAACAACAGAACGTGAAGCGCAAGACAAAACCTTCTTTCTCCAGCAAATCCTTCCTAAATGATTCAAATCTTTCAGCTAATATCCAGAAACCCTGAAATCTAATACAAGTAAACTTACTTACATAACCCACATTTATTCCTTCCTTATAGACCTTCTATATATTTATAGAAGAATATTTATAGAAGACCTTCAAAATCACCTGTCGTACCATATCCAACCTTTATAAGACCCTCTGTTATCTCATCCATAAAAACCATCAGATTCGTACTTCAGATCAGGCCTTCACCACATTTTTTCAATAATCTTCAGGACTGATAAATAATCTGAAATCACTTTATCTTTCAGGCTTTGGAAGCTTCAAAAACTCATTTACTGCGGTAAAACATACTATTTTGGCTGATTTGATAACATTCAATCCGAGATAAAAATTTTCATGTTTTCAAAAAGTATAATTAAATCAGGAAATGAAGTATATAAAGCAAAGGAGGTTGCCATGGATTCCCGATTTATTAATGTTAGCTGTGAAGGTGCAGATGATCTGTTTCGTGTCTTTGCGGATACGGAAACTGGCGTCTGCTATGTGATTCATACTGATGTTGCTCATAACTCCGAGAGCATGAGTGTTCTGCTCGACGAAACTGGAAGCCCGATGATTGATCTTTCAGCAATCACTTATGTCGATTAGATAAAGTGACTTCCAGTACATGAAATTCATCATGTAAATGATCAAACCTTCATTACCTGATAACAAAGCCAAAAAAGGTTCAGAAACATTTCCGAAAACCGGAACAATGTTTCTGAACCTTCTTCATAATTAGATTATTACCAAGATCGTATTATATACCTGTTTATCGCGTAATTATATCCCAGCGCAAAAACGATCACTTTGATTTCATAAGCAACTCTTGATAAGTAAATTGAGAAAAATCATCATTTTCCAGATAACAAAGATAAAAGTATCATTCATCTCGAAAAGATATTACTCAGCACTCAAATCATAAATCGAAAAAGTGCTCATTACCTATAAATCATTGCGGTAATCTTTTCCGTGACCATTAGCATTTACTCTACTTTGGATAAGATAATCAGTTAGATTCAGTCTATCAAAGCGCGATATCCATTTTTTCGTAAATGACTTCTAACCGCTTCTTTTTCCTCTTCAGGTCGATATATTTCGGTATTAGCAACAACTCTAAGGAAAAATTTCATATTCGGGGATTTTCTATAGTCTGAATTTGATTTTTTAGCCAACATTTTCATTCTTCCTTTTCGGGTCGGTTGTGCTGTTACTACTTTCTGCATTTTTGTTTATTCCTCATCATTCTTATTCACTAATGGTTCCATGTTTTTATGTTAATGCGCTGATAAAAGAAATATCATTGATTCTAGTATCAAGAAATGAACGATATTGATCAAGATGCATGCTTACTATTTCTGAAAAATCGAACAATTCAAGTACTTTTAACAAAGATTGTCCACTTTCATCCGTTACGCTGACGCCAAATGTCAGGACCGGGAGAACTAAATTAGCAAGAATAAGAGTATTCCAGTTCTTTTTCAAACTAATTGTTATAAAGTCTTTCCACCTTTTATTGGGACCAATTTTCACTTGATTTGCATTTGCAGTGAAAATTAATGCGTTCCCAGAATCAAATGACTCTTTTAGAAGGTCGCCATAATCTAACCCGGAAGGTTCGCAAGCATACTCGTCGCTTCCAGACGTTTTCCAATTTATTGGTTTATACTTTATTCCTGTCGAACTACTATAGTTGGTCAAGTATTTAGACTCTATCATTCGCAAATGGACTCTAAGTTTGAATTTTGGATCAGTGCTTCCAATTATATTCAGGAAAAATTGCTTATAAATATTATTTAATTCATTCAAATACGCTTCAAAAATACGACCTACAACTGCATTCACTTTATCCGAATATAAGAATTCTTCAATTTCAATTCCAATCGAGCCAGGTTTATTGTTATTTACAGTATCAGTTAATATTGGTCCAGTTTTTCTATCATACAAAGCATCCGAAAGAGCACTAAGCTTCTTAATTTTTCTTCGATTAATAGAATTATAGTTGATTTGCCTCTTATATAGATCCATAACCTCAATTGTTATTGCTGTCTGATAGCTATCGATCAATTCATCTACTTGTTTATGCAAATCAGTAAGACCATGGACATATTTCTGAATCGCATTCATCAACTCAGTTGATAAAAAAACTCCAGGGGCAAGTGACGGATTACTGACTGAAATAGTTAAGCACTTCTGATCATAAACATTGATAGGATAATGATACTGGTCATCAACTGTTACCGAACCAATCTTAGATTTTCTAGAACGGTAAGTAAATCCTGCTGTTTCATCAACTTCTTTTATTGTTACGTCAACACAATTTTCTCTAAGGTTAAATGTATAAATTCCATAACAATGCATTCCATTCTGACCTTTTCCCATCACTCCTCCAACTGATTGTCCTGGGGCTTCGATCGCCGTTTCCGGCCATCCTATTCCAGCTGATAGAGTAGTAACCGTATGATGAAGAGTCGATAAATTATTCATCTTCGATTCATGAACATGACCACAAAGATAAAAGTCAGCTTTAAATCCTATTGGTAAAATAATTTGATTATAAAGATAGTCTTCATCTCTTCCGTTAAAAAAGCTATACGGATGGTGAGCTATAATGAAAGTTAAATCTGGCTTTGTATTTGCATCTGGATATTTTTCATGATATCTATTGACCAAATCTTGGATCTGAAAATCTCCAATCATAAGATTTTTAATATCTTTATCCCCAATACAGCTCCAAGCGGTATCCATAACTACAAAACAATATTTTTTGTCATTAAATTTCAATTCTTCCAGATAAAATGTTTCAGATATACTTTTCATTCCAAATTTATCTAAAATATGATTTGCGAGCTCTAAATACCCTGTTCCGGAATCAGGCAAGTAGCACTCTTTAAAGTCAAACCAATAGTTATCTTTGAAAGTATTGTTTGTTAAAGAAAACGTACCCATCTTCTCTCGGTTGAAAGTCTGGTTATTCATCGTCAAACGACATCCATCAACCAAAGTCTCCGTTTTTTTCGTTCTAGACTTGTCATGGTTGCCAGGAGCCATATATATCTTAATATCGTAATCAACCAATGAATCATATAGGTCGTCAAAAAAATCTTCCGCTAATTCATATGCACTTTTATAACCTAAGGTTTTTATTTTATATTTTGGTCCCTGGTGAAAAATATCTCCAGTTACAACTATCACTATTGCGGTTTTGACAACCGCTTCGGTGTCTTTGGGAACTCGCGCTTTGACTTCCTTAACGATATCATCCAGCAAATTTTGATTGACAACAGACAAACTTGGGCCTTCCGTAATATGTAAATCGGATAAGTGAACTATCATTAGTTCCTTCATTTTCATTCCCCATTTCTAAAAAAGGACTTTCAGTCATTCTTTCGAATACCAAAAGTCCAGTTTTAAATTATTTTTGTATGATAGGAAATCTCGAAAGTTTATTGAATTGAGCTCCTGTCACGTTTTTTGTACCAACTAACAATGATCAACCCAGCGGTTATTAAGCTAACCAGCCAGAATGAAGCATTCGTACCTGTACTTGTATCTGCCGGTTTACCAGGTTTTCCTGGTTTATTTGGCTTTGTAGGAATACCTGTTTCTCTGTCTAAGCCTTCAGCTGTAAACCGCCAGGCAACTTCTCCAAAACGGTTAGCAAAATCATTTCCCATATCATGAGGTACTATGAGTTCAGCAGTAATAACTGACATTTCATTTGGTTCAAAATCCCCAAGTTTAATTGAAGTGTTTCCAACATGAGGAGCACCTTCAAAGATCAGTTCGCCATTATGAACAAGTCTTAAGGTAAGCTGCTCTGTAAATTGCTTCATTGATTCAGCAGATTCTTCATTATTATCCGGATGATTACTTAAAGGATTTTTCACATCATCATGTTCCTGAATTTCAAGATACAAAGCGATGTAATCAGAATCCTTGTTTTTATTTGTAATCGTAATCGTCTGAGTCAGTGTATCTCCTGGCATGACGTTTTTAAAACCGGAAAATAAATCCAGATCATCAATTGATTCACCAGTATCAAGAGTAAATCCCTGATCCTGTCCAGAAAAATGAATTGTCAATTCTTCAGCAAACACTGTAGTATTTAAACCCACAAAAATCAGTAATGAAGTTCCAAACCCAAGCAGACGGCTAATAAATTTGTTCATCATTTATTATCCTCCTGTGTACTTGCGGCTCCTGGAACCGATCCCCAGAGTTCTATTACAGCCTGTTCAGGATATGCCTGAACACTTTGTGCCATAACATCAACATTCAATACATAACCTTCTGGAGCATTACTCTGATCATAAGTAATAGAATCAATCAGGTTTGCAGCAGTTTGACCCGGTTGAAGAATGCTGTTGTAAGTATAAACAGTCTGGCCGTCAACTACACTTTCAGTCCAATTTGTTGGGCCTGGTCCAACATTTAAACCAGTTATATTATAATCTTCAGCATTTGGTTGTTTTGGATATACTGCTGATCCATCCGTTTTAACCCATGAAAAGACAAGCATAACTCGAACATAAACAGGCACAGAATCGGAAACATTCGATACAGATATATTTTTTTTCAATTTTATTGAACTGTTCTTTAATTTCTGTGTTGATCTTCCCTGATTCAAAAGTGTTTGTTACTGGTCCACTCGATAAAGTCAGCCATGCTAAAGAAGACTCAGCAGTTGACGCAAAAAACAGACCTAATCCAAGTAGAGTTGCCACAAATACTTTTACAAAAGCTTTGCGGCTATTCAAAGATTTCTTTGTCATTGAGTACCCTCGCTTCCATTAGTAAAAGTATTTCGTTTCACCATTGTATTGTGGAACCATTGACTAGGTGAACTTTTATTAGTGAATTCCACCGAAGCCTTTCCATTATCTTTATTTATTTGAACTGTCTTCGAATTAGTTCCATTGCTAATTGCGAAATCATTTTTATGCCAGTCCATTAATTCTTCAACAGTATATAAAGTTTTATTTAAAGGTAAATTTTCAACAGTAACAGTTGCACTTTGCATTCCTTTTTTAATTACGATCGGAATAGTTACATTTGTACCAGTACTCTCATTAGATACCTGAAACATGAAAACAGTATCCTGATTTAAATCTCCATCAAATTTCTTGGTGATTTCAATCGACCCTGTCACTTCTTCATAATGAGCGTAATAAGACACACTACCATTAAGTATTTTATCAGATTGACTAAAATATACTTTGTTATTAGGAGAAGATGTTGCACTTTTTCCTGCGTCATGGATATCAGAGTCATCAATTGTTTTATATTCTCCTGCATACCAGCCAGAAAATCTGTAAACTCGACCATCGCCAGTTATAAATTCTTTTGTGATAGTATCCTCAATTCTTGATGCATCAGTAGATAAAACTTTTTCAGAAATCCCTTTTACAGGATGAGAACGACTATTTTCAATTTCTGTAAACGTATTTTTAGTAGGATCCTGTGCAATAAAATTAACATTTATATGGTCCTCATCCCATAAATTCAACCATCCATCTAAATGCCAAGTGGGAGATTTATCTGAGATTGCTGGATTTTTATCTCTTATTGCATTACTATATGCTGTTGTTCCATTAGAAGGCGTTAGTCTAACCCATGAAATTGTATAAGTATCTTGAATCCCATCCTTTGCACTATACGTATATGTTTTATTATCAACTTCGATTGAGGGAAAAAGTGGAGTTTTATTTTGCAATTGAACTACTTTTCCATTTATACCGACATCTCCAGTTTTTAATAGAATTTTAGTCTGATTCTCATTCCTATTAAGATTTGTTTTCGCCACATACGTATAGCTTGAATTTTTCTGTGTATAGATACCATTTGCGTTTGGATTAGAATAGGTTTCACTATCCCCTAAGCCATACCAATTTTCTGGATGGTCTGTATCGTCCATATTCAGGCCCGGAAGTAAAACATAAGGAAATACAGCAAATTTCAGATCTTTGTTTAACCGAGCGGAGATTGTTGCTGATGAATTAATCGTAAAAGTTGAGGAATATTCAGATTCATTCTGTGCTATTGTCCCATTCTCAACAGTGGCCACGTTTGTTTTGACAAGATTTCCATTCTCTTCTTTATCCAAATGAATCAGTTCAACTTGATCCGCTTCATCTTCACTTTTAAGAACTTCTTTCTTAATTGAAAATTCTACCGTGACATCTTGTTGTGGTTCAATTTCTCCACTATCTTTTTCAAAACCAACTTCAAAGTTAACAGCCTCTTTTGCAGTCTCTGAATTTTTGATGGCAGCTTCAATTTTCTGATTATACACATCTTCCTCAATTTTCTTAAAATAAGGTTGCGCTCCATCAAGACCTGCTTTTTTGCTCCAACTCAGCTTTACCTTAGCTTCCGGAAGTTCAAGTTCTTTGGAAAAAGTTTCTTCAACATTGTTCTCATCAGTAATTGGAGCTGAAGAGCTTTCAGAATTTTCCACATTCAGATTGAATACGGCAGCTTCACTGAATTGATTTGACGTACTGTCTGTTGCAGCAACTCGAATTGCTGCGGCGCTTGATTCACCGACAAAATCTTTCAGACTTTGATTTGATACAACCAACACATTTGCATTCGCTTGTGGAATATCAATCCAGTTGATCTGATCACTGCTGACCTGCCATTGAATAGAATCACTGGGATCTGTCTGTAAAGTGACTGATTCTACAGCACTGAAATCAATCGTTCCGGTAATTGGACTCAGTGATCCATCTGGTTGAACAGCCTGGATAATTGGAGCATTTGAAACCACAGGTGTTTCTGTAACTTCCGTGGTACTTTCACCTGTATCTGTCTCAGAAGTTTGGGGTGATTCAACGATTTCAGTTGTCTGTGGATCAGATTCTGTCTCTTCTTCATTGGCACGTACAGTAGTCAGATTAGAGAGACTCAAGCTGAGAACCGTGGCAGCAATCGATAGAAATTTTAATTTGGAATGCTTCATTTCTGATCATCCCCCTCTTCAACAAGAGGCCAGCCAATTGCTTCTTCAGCTGATTTTCCATTGTTTGCTGTCTGTACAGCCTGAGCATGAACATTCAGGTTGATCACTGAATTCTGATAGTCGTTTCCAACTTTTGGATTCATATTCAGACTTTCAAACAATGAATTTGTTTCTTCTTTTGGATCAACAGGCTGCTGGTAATACCAGAAACCATCTTTTCCTTCTTTCCAGTCTTTATCATTAGCGAATGATACAACTGGAATGTTTTTTGAAATCGTTTCAGGAAGCAGATTTCCTTCCTGATCTTCAATGGCCACATCCGCTTTTAAGCGAATCCAGGCCTGAGATTTTCCCTGATTCTCTACATGTACACTTCCATTGATTGAAACTCCTGGCATTAATTCACCAGTAATCTCAGGAACTGTTACAAGTTTTCCATCATTGTTTTCTACCTTCTGAATTACCTCAATATCAATACCACCAGAAGTGATAATGTTATGAGTTCTTTTTTCAGACGTAAAATAAGCCAGAGATCCTGATCCGGCTAACATGATGGCTAGAAGAGCAATACCTAATGTAATAGGCTTTTTTTCCATTGCTTCTTTCCTTTCTTTCACGTTATAGCTGGTGATCAGACCAGGCTATAAACATTTATCATTTTTTCTCTAACAACATATACAACAAACAGGACTCCCATCAGGGAAGTCCTTTCGTTTGTTGAATTTAAGTTATTGCAACAATTTATTTCGAATTAGTTCCAGCTTGGAGCGCCGAAAGCTTCATTTAATGCAGTATAAGCATCGGTAAATCCGTCAGCCTGAACAGCTTCAGCTTTGACGATGATATTCCAATCATCACCAATCTGTTTTTGAAGCTGCTGTACCTGCTCCTGAGTAGCACGTGAATCTAAGTACACCTGCTTAATAGCGTTTGGAGTTTTCTCACCAGTTTCGAGTGCTTTTTCGTGAGTTACAACGTAAACTGTGTACTCAACACCATCGATAGTTGTCTCATAAGTATTCCAGTCTCCTTCATAAGGAGCGTTTGCAGTTTTAGACCAGTCCCATTTCCCTACACCGATAGAGTCACCAGAGTAGTTGAAGTGAAGAATGTTCTTAGAAGCATCAGGATTATTATCTAAAAGTTTAGGAATAGCGATATGTACTCGTACATAAGCTTCTTCAGAACCTGTGTTCTCTACCCATACTTCTTTTTTGATCCCGTTCTGCAGAGTTCCAGCCTGAGCTGATCCAACTGCAGGTTTCAATTGAGCTGCAGCTTCTTTATCAAAGTTTTCAATCAGGTCAATATCAACATTTCCCACTGTGAAAGTATTGGTTTTAACTTCAGATTTATCAGTGAAATAAGCTAAAGATGTTCCACCTACAGCAAGAGCACCAATGCCTAATACAGCAGCAAGCTGAAGAACTTTTTTCTTGTTATTCATATTCAGTTCCCCTTAATGTACTGATTAAGCACCAGCCTCTGGAGTTGCTGGAGTATTTGCTGTTGTTTGACCGTAAGTATTCGACCAAGCGTCAGCTGCATCGGTAAATCCTGTAGATTGGGTTAGATATGAGTTAAACACCAGATTTGTTCCTTCTGCTAATTGTTCGCCGAAGTTACCAAAATCAATCTGATCACCTTTTAGAACTGGTACCGAAAGATTTTCTGTTCCTTCTGTGACTTTACCTTTCTTAACGTAAACCAGTGCTCCGTCTTTAGTTACCTGTTCTCCGTCCTTCCTTAATGCTTCCCATTGAGTGTCTTCAATCGCCCAGGTCAGAGCATTATTGTCATCAGTTTCTTTTACAGTCACAAACAGATAGCTGTCTGCTGTAACTTTTTTAAGAGTTACAGTTGGATCTTTCATTACGCCCTGAAGACCCGGCAAAATATTGTCATAAGTGTTAGCAGTTACTTTTTCAGTTACAGTAGTATCTGCAACATAATTTCCAGTTTTTTTGTCCCACTTAACCTTAGTTTCATCAAGAGTAAATACGCCTTCTTTAGAATCAATCAGACCACTAACTGCTGTAAAAGTATTGGTAACAGCATCACTTTGTTTCTGTAAATATGCTAAAGACCCAGCAGCACCAGCAGCACCTACGAGCAGTAAAGCTAAAGTAGCTCCAGCTCTTTTAAATTTTTTATTCATTTCTCTTTTCTCCTCTTCGCGCTTATTCAGCATTTGAGTTTTGTTGCTGTCTTTCTTTTTCGTCCTGTTCCTTCCAGTGATCAAATAACATTCCTAATGCGATGACCATGACAAGAACGATGATCGCAATATAGAGTCCTGGAGGCTGGGCGATGTAGTAAGACAGATATCCGAGCATCGGAAGGTGAAAAAGTACTTTTCCTACGACATTCCGATAGTCGACGAGCGCGCCATCTACAGCTTCGTTGGCATCACCCTTTGTTTGAAATCGAATGATGGAAGAATCTTCCTCATCCGGTTCTACGCCGACAATTCTGTGAGTGACCACAGTATCTTCATCGGCCATAAAAGTAATCGGATCTCCAACTTCGTAATCCTGGGGATCTTCAGCTTTTGTAAACACCAGAGAACCTACTGGGTAAGTCGGTTCCATCGATCCCGAAACGATCGCGAAAGTCTTAAAACCGAATAGTCTTGGTCCTGCAAGAACTAGAGCGAGCAGAACCGCACAGATCACCAGAATTGTGGAGATTGCATTCCAGACAGTCTTAAAAGCCTGCTTCAATCGGTATGTACTCTCCTTTCTAAGTGGTAAGTGAAAACAGCCGTTATATAAACGGGACTTTGTTTTTGACGAGTTTCAAAAAGTCTGGCGCAGCAAGCCTGATTGCTGAAATCTCGACTCAGCCTTTTTTTCAGGTTTCTATCGTTATTTCTGTGTTTAACTTTTCGATTCATCAAAAAGGCGGATTTTAATCTTCCGCATTTCAGAGTGATGTTCGTTTTCTGATCGTTGGACTTCTGGATTGTTTTTCTTTTGCAGGCAATGTTTTATGGATGGTTCAGCTCGCCAGTCCGTTTTTTAATTCCTTTTTCTTAAAGAGAGCAGCGGTAAATAGATGGTTAGTGATGAAAAACATTTTTATCAATCAGTTGTTGCTGCAAAGCCTTTAAAAAGAAAAAAATGAAAAACCATTGGTCGCATGAAAAACAAGCTGCGGATAATAAGCAGATCGGTGAGAAGAGTGGAATTTCAGATTGTATCTGATTAAGATGAATCTGAAAAAGTATAAATGTGAGGGCTGGAACCATTCACAGTGCTTTTTCACCTGCGAAGATCAAAGAATTCATGAATCTCGACGGCAATCAGTTTTCATGATGACTTTTGATTTTCGCTTTTTTTATCTGCGAATCGATCTTTTGTCAGAAAGTGGATAAGGAGTCTCGATGAATGTTCAAAGCCTGATTTGGTTCTTTATCGAGCAGACATCTGCCTGCTGTTCCTTATAAGGCTTGGCTTATGAATGAGCTGCAGTGTTATCGATTATTACAATTCGCTAAGTGCTTTTCTTTTTGAGAATGCACTTTGCGCTTTGATTTTTTACATACCATTCAATCATCCATTAACTCTGATTTACTTTCAGAAAAGATCTCTGATTATGAAACATTGGACAGTTGATTCAGTATTCTGAATGGATCTCTGTTTTCGTATTGCGTTTTTTTGTTTTGCATTTTTATGCAGAAATCCACATCGACCTGAATCCTGACTGGTTTGTTTGTCACCAGATAACATCTGCTTTTAAGCTTTAATTTTTAAAAGAATTTCTTCTAAAAACGTTCTGATCGAGAAATCATTACGAACGAAATGATTTTCTTCTATATATTCAGACGCTTAAGCTAAGATGATTTTCTATGTCCTTAAGATCAGATAGTATACATGATCCGTATTTTTTATGTGTATTATACAAATCATATACAGTTGTCAAATCAATTAGCTTTGCTTTATATATTCGTTAATTTGAATTTATCAACTGATTTGACTCTCTCATTTTAACTGTTCCTTTCCCAAAGTCAACACATTTTCAATATATTAGTTTGAAATTTTGTTTTTATGACGTTCTTTTTGCATCTCACGCATTCTGAGATCTAAAATTTTTATTTTTAAGGTAATAAAATATTTTAGTGTAGCGAATAATCGTTTATTGCTTCCATGATGTTATGACATCAGTGGTGACGGTTATCATTTTGCGGTTTTAAAATCATCTTTTTAATATAGATACTGTCCGAACAATCATTCATTCAAATGGATTTATCGATTTAGTATCCGTTTTTTTATGGATAATCCTCCTGTGTTTCCAACTTTCAGCTTTCCTGCCTTCTTCTTTCCTTTTTCGTGTTTTTCCCATCAGCTAAAAGGGCTTCTTTTTCAGGCTGATTCCCAACTCTGTCTAGATAGGGTTCCCTTAAGAAGAAGCCTGTGATCGATTCTGAATGGTTATTGGCGATAAATACTCTGTCGTTTTTTGTAAACTTATTTGTTTATTGGGTGGTGTACTTCTTTTTGATTTTTTTGCTGAATTGTTTGTGTCTTTTACTTCTGTACATCTTGTGGTTTGTATTTTGTTCATTCCTTTCCTTCATAGCATTTGCTTCTTCGCTTTTACTTCAATTCACAGATTCTTTATTTCATTTCGTACTAAACTGAAGTCATGAATGAAGAAGAAAAATTTACTCAATACGTAAAGAACTATGATCCAGAAGACCCTCAGATTGCTTTAAAGATCAGGCACACCTGGAAGGTTGTTTCGGCAGCCATGCAAATTGCAGAATCCTTAAAGCTCGATGAAAAGACTAAACGCTTAGTCAAACTGGCTGCCCTGTTTCATGACATCGGACGATTTGAACAGGTGCGCCGATATCATACGTTTATCGATTCCATAAGCATTGATCACGCTGCGCTTGGATACGAGATCGTTTTAAGCGAAGATTTCCTTGATGATCTATCTGCTGCCGACAAAAAACTGGTTTCAATTGCAATCAAAGATCATTCGTTATTTGAGCTACCTGTTTATGAGCAGCATGATGCTAAAATCCAGGATCTGATTTCAAGAATCGTGCGGGATGCAGATAAGATCGATATTTTCAGAGTGATCGCCAATGAGAGAACTGAAGATACATCCGGAGCGAGTAAAGAAGAAATTGAAATGCTCTCACTGAGTCAGGCGGTGAAGGAAGCATTGTTGAATGGAAAAAGTATTTTACGTTCAGATCGAAAGAATGCTCTTGATGTCTGGGTCTCCTATCTTGGATTTTTTGCGGACCTGAATTATCCGATTTCATGGCAGATCATTGATCAGCAGGGATACTGGAGAAAACCACTGGAACAGATGGATTTCAAAAATCAGAAGACAAAAGACGATTTAAAGCAAGTTCAAAGGCTGATCGAAGTTCAGATGGAGCAGAAAAAAGTCCTGCTAACACAGACAAGAAACAGACAGTAAATAGACAGTAAATTAGAAACAGACAATAAATACAGATAAGGATAGAAGATTCTTTGGACTCAATGTGTACAAAATCAGAAGTTGAAATGGCAAAGCAATTCAACTCTGCTTCTATATTGAATCAGAGCAGAGTTGTTCTATTGTGAATACCAGCTTTTAGAGTACATTTTGATATTCCATTATTTTGTTAAAGGTTTTATATGTCAGATTTATCCGCGGTATCGATCATGGAATAAAGCAAGTGATTAAGAATGGATACAAGGAGGATGAATTTGAATCCTGCAACAGCCATTTGACATGAAGATTGCTGTTGGCTTTTTTAGTCCATTTTTGATTCGTCTAGATCATTGCGTTGTTTTCTTTGGATATGGAGGGATTTTCAATCGGTTCAGGCAGTGTTGTCTGTCATGATCCATATCCGCGAAAATTCAGTTGGCGATCAGATATGGCATTTTGCTTATTGCACTCATATTCAGGTTATTGAAGTTAGTCGTGAATTCTTTGATCTGTTTCCCTTTCTATTTACCTTTGACATTACTGTCCGGTGATCGGACTTCAATTCTTATTGAATACAAATCCGCTTTTAATCAGGCATTTTCTTTTGTCTTTGCTGGACTGAAATCTCATCCTGGCTCTTTCATTCGAGATCTCAAAAATGCTTTCAAAATCCATGCGGCGAGCTTCGCATTCGCTTCAATCCATTGGCTTCAAATAAAGGAAAAGCCAAAAATTTAAAGAAGAGATCGATGACTTTACGTTTGGCACCGATCTCTTCTTTATTTAATTATTATTTTCATTATATTATTCAAGAAAGGTTAGCAGGTTATTGTCATTCTAGAGAATTGTTTTTTAATTAGATCCGTAAATTTTTACCAGCTCTGCGATCTGCTCTTCAGAATAACCACTATTGCGTAAGTCTTCTAAAAAACTCTCAAATTTCAATCTGGATTCTGCCTTTGCCTTCTTTCGCTCTTCTTCTGCTTTTCTCAACACCTCTTCAACGCGTTTTTGTACTTGTTCTTCTGCACGTTTCTGTACCTGTTCTTCAACGCGTTTCTGCATTTGTTCTTCGAATTCTTTTTTCCATTCTCTTCGATACTGTTCATTGAGCTCATCGATTATTGCTAATTTTTCACCAAGTATTCTATTGAGTTCTCTGTTGACGGCTGCGTCAAGTAATGATTCTATATTTAACATCCTTTCTCTGATTTCTTCTGTTGTCCTGATTCCAAATCTTTCTTTCATTATATTTAGTTTTTCATCCACTTTCACTTTTTCCGAAAACAGAACATAAAGCAGCTCAAAAAGATTCGAAAGATTTTTTGGTTCTTCATTGACGTTGATGTACGTATTAACTATATGGGTTTTAAACTTTGACTGATCTGGATCTGGCTCACCTTCCTGTTCGATGATTTCCGGTCCGTATTCAGTACGCGAATAGACGTCCTCAAAATAATTTAACAGATCGTATAGACATCCAGAGCGTCACTGTAATGATCGCTGGTATACTTTCTATCCTTCTGTGATGTCAGAATTCTGGCTCCATGGTTTTCCATCCGATGTTTGATAAAGTAATTTGAAGGATCGCATTTTTGGATTTCAATATTGATAATCGCATGAAAGTCTCTCACATTAACTTCAAAGAAAACATCCAACAAAATACTGCCCTCTCCAATCTCGGAAAGAACGGTATTCAATTCCTGAACTCGCGGATTTCTCTGTTTTGATTTCTGTTTATCCGAATTTTCGATCTGTTTTGGACGATTCGTATTTTCTAGTTCGATATCCACTGATCTACAAGGATTTTCGGCGAGATTCCATTCTTAATTTCTTCTAAATCGTATTGATGCAAAGCTTTGATCGATCCCTGAAGAACAGGCGCCAGAATATCCACATATGACAACAGTTTCTTGGCTTCAATATCGTATTGGGCGCGTTCGTTTGCGGCGATGATTGCTTTTGCCAGTGAATTGGCTCGAATTGTTTTGTCCATAAATTAACCTCACAATTTCTTATCCACCGCAAATCTGAGTTTCGACTCAATTTTCTGATATTTCTTTTCCTTGTCTTCAGAAGGATTAATTACACAAAAAGATTTCTCTTCGATGGAACTAAAACGTTCACTTTTGTTCACCGCAGGCTGAAACTGTATCTGTAGAAATACAAAGACAAAAGAAGAGTGAGCAGATAAAGAGAGGTAAAGAGTAAGGTATCCAGGTGCAGAATTGAATGAACTGATGGTAAATAGTGCTTTGTCAGAAGGTGCTGAATTCTGAGGGCGCTGCTTCCAGGCACATAAAAAGAGATCTGATCTCAGTTTTCGAATAGAAAACCAAACTGATTTCAGATCTCATTATTTTAGATGGAATGTCAGTCGTAAATTTTAGTTGATGACTAATCCTTTATACTGACTGCTGATTATTAAAAAACCATAAAACGAAGATTGATGAAGCTTCATTGAGAATCATTAAATTTCATACTACTTAATCAACTTCGTTAGGCTTTACAAAATTTCCTGGTTAATGAAATTTCATTACCTGTTGTTAACTGTAGTTGAACGCCAGTATGTATTCAACAGAGAATTATCCATGCCATTCATCAGACTTTGAAAACCAGATTTTGTTTTCGACTGATTGTTAAGTCAGTCTAAATATGCAGATGTCAGTTCAGACTTTTTCAAAATCTGCTTTTGCTGCACCACACATTGGACAGCACCAGTCTTCTGGCAGATCCTGGAATGGAGTTCCTGGAGCAATTCCATTTTCCGGATCACCGATCGCTGGATCATAAACATATCCACAAAGCAGACACTGATATAAGGACATGTCCTTAGCCGAGTCGTTTTCCTTTGTGCTTTCATTTGCCTGTTCTGCTTCATCTTTACTTTGAAGTTCGTTTACAAGCATTGGAATGACTTCATTCATATCTCCTACTATTCCATAATCGGCATGCTTGAATATTGGAGCATTGGGATCGGTATTGATGGCAATGACCATACCTGCATCTTCGATCCCTTTTAAATGCGGTTTGCTTCCAGAAATACCGGCTGCAATATACAGATCCCCCTTAAACTTCTGACCGGACATTCCAACATAATGGTCCATATCCATGAAATGATGAATCTCCGCTGCTGGGCGGCTTCCTGCCAGAACAAATCCAAGATCTTTGGCAAACTGACGCATATTATCTGCGTTTTTGCTGGTTTCGGTTCCCTGTCCGATGGCAAGAATCTTTTTGGATGAGGCGATTGGATCATCCACGCCTTCTTTTTCATTCAGATTCACTTTGGATTCCTGAATGATATGAGCAAGTTTCTTTACTGAAGCCTGAAGAGTCAGCTCATCGATCATCTGCTGTTTTCTGCCGCCAGTCTTTTGTCCTTCATTTTTGACTGCGGCTTTGGCCTCCTTCTTTGCGGCCTGTTTCAGCTTTCCAAGAATGTTTGCTGCAATAACGACCTTCTGAATTTCATTGGTTCCTTCATAGATGGTTGTGATCTTGGCATCGCGATATCTTCGTTCAACACCCATTCCCTTCAGATAACCGCTGCCTCCAAAGATCTGCAGCGCATCATTGACCACTTCAAGGGCAATATCTGAAGCAAACAGCTTAGCCATTGCGGCATTGACTGAATAGGGTTCATGATTTTCTTTCATTTCAGCGGCTTTATAAACCAGGAGTCTGGCTGCTTCAATCTTTGTCGCCATTTCAGCGAGTTTAAAAGAGATTCCCTGATTGACTCCGATGGGTGCGCCAAACTGTTCTCTTTCCCTGGCGTATTCAAGGGCGTCTTCATAGGCCCCCTGAGCAATTCCAAGAGCCTGAGCTGCAATACCAATACGGCCTCCATCCAGGGTAGCCATCGCAATCTTGAATCCCTGACCTTCAAGGCCTAAAAGATTTTCGGCGGGCACTTTGACATCCTTAAAATGAAGTTCGGCTGTTGATGAAGAACGGATGCCCATCTTGTCATAATGTTCAGAACAGGTAAAACCAGGCATTCCCTTTTCAACGATAAAAGCGGAAATCCCGCGGGTGCCTTTTGATGGATCAGTGGACGCAAATACTACATAGGTATCTGCGACTGGCGCATTGGTAATAAAGATTTTCTTTCCATTAAGCGTGTAGCAGGATCCATCTTCGCTCTTAATGGCCGTTGTTTCCGTTCCAGCTGCATCGCTGCCGGCGTTTTCTTCCGTCAGGCCAAAAGCGCCAAGCTTTCGGCCTGAAGCTAAATCCCTGAGATATTTTTCTTTTTGCTTTTCATTTCCATAGGCAGCAATGGGATAGGTTCCTAAGGAGGTGTGAGCAGAAAGAATGACGCCAATACCGCCATCAACCCGTGAAAGTTCTTCAACGGCAATGGCATAGCTAAGTACATCCTTGCCTGCGCCATCATATTCTTTTGGATACGGAAGTCCCATCAGATCAGATTCTTTTAAAGCCTCTACGACATCGGTTGGGAATTCATTATTCTGATCCAGACGCATGGCAATGGGTGGGATCAGGGTTTCTGCAAGTTTTCGAACACTTGAGCGCAGCTCTTCATGTTCTTTTTTTGGTTTAAACATTTTTGTTACCTCATTCCTTCTATTTTCTGTTACTTTGAGTATGACTTAAGTAAAGCATACTCTTTATAAGGGCCTACAGTGATGTGATCGTTCGATTATTCACATTTTAGTCAAATTTCTGACAATCCAATGATCCTCTGTATTTAAGTTCATTCTTTCTAATTTTTATTGCTGAAGATACGTGATTTCTGAAGAAAAGGACCGATATTCTATGATTCCAGACCCAAATGCCAAAATGGCTCATTCAATAAAAAAACAAAGCGAAAATCCATCAGAAAAATCTGTAGAAACATCTAATGACAATCCTCAAGTTTTTCTGACAACAGAAGAAAACCAAGCTCAAGACAGGCAATATTCAAAAGATTCAATTGATTCTGATGTTTCTAATGTTTCTGTTGATGCAGCTGAAATAAAACCAGCTGATCCAACAAAAGCAATCGATGAAATTCATAAAATTGATGAAATTGATGCAATCAATACTTACGGCCAGGCAGATACCAGCTGCTGCAGGCAGACAAAAAATGAATCATCCCGCTTTCATCCTGCATTTAATCGCTCTGATGGTCGAAAAAGCTCTTCTGATCATCCAATCTTTCGAGTGGCCATTTCTGGAGGTCCCTGTGGAGGAAAGACTTCAGCAATCACTTATCTGGCAGATCTGTTAGAAAACCTGGGCTATCATGTCATCTGTGTTCCCGAAACAGCCACTGCCTTACTGAGCGCAAATATTCATCCCTGGGATACTCCCTGTTTTCAGGATTCGGTCTTTTCCATTCAGAAAACCTGGGAAGAAAACGCGTTAAAACAGGCGATTCTTATTGAAAAGACGAATAAGCAGACCCACTGTGTCATTCTTCTGGACCGGGGACTCATGGATGGCAAAGCCTATTGCAGACCGGGCGATTTTGAACGAATTCAGAAAGAATACGGCTTAAGTTCTGAAGAGATCCTGAATAGATACGATCAGATCATTTATATGGTTTCTGCAGCGATTGGAGCAGAAAGTTATTATGGGATTGCCAGCAATATTGAACGAATGGAAGAAGACATCGCCTCAGCGATTGAAGTTGAAAACCAGACCTGCAAAGTCTGGGTCAACCATCCCAATCTTTGCGTTATTGATAACAGCACTGGTTTTGATGAAAAGCTTCGCCGGTGCGGTCTTGCGCTTTTGCATGAGCTTCGCAAGTTTGAAAAGAAATACAAGCAGTAATCGTTTTTATAAAAATCAGAAGTCTGACTTTTCAGCTGAAACTGCAGACAGTTAACCTCTGATTATGAAATAAGAAAAGAAGCAAGAAGATTTACTGAATAAGCCTTAATCAAACAGTGCTGGCTGATTCTTCTTTCCAGCTTCTTTTTTAAGCCATTCATGCGCTTTTTTAGCCTGACTAAACTGCTCTTTTTTAGGAATGATATAGCATCTTCCATTTCGTACAAAATATCGCCCGGTCTGATGAATTGTAAATTTGGTTTTTGTCTTCAGACAATCATAGAAGATCTTTTCCATCCAGTTAAAATGACAGACTCTTGCTTTTAATCCACTCTCACCGGCGACAGAAACCAGCTCAATTTTCCCAGTCTCAAGCCAGGGAGTAAGATCGAGCTCTTCTAATAGTGGAGCCGCAAAAATCGATCGATGGCAGCAGGGAATCTTAAGAAATTGATCCAGCCTTTCTCTGGCGGCCTGATTGTTTTCGATGGATAAGGCAAATGAAACATTTGGCCAGCCATCATTCCAATCTGCCGGAAGGCATTGATGAATTCGATGAACGCGTTTGGTTGGAATTAAAAACCATACATCGCTTCGCTCTTTGATCAGATCCCATGCTTCATTTCTCCATTCATCGGCTTCTTCAACGAAAAAGTCCGATTGAAAGCAGACGTACAGACAGGAACCTGATGGAACCTTCAGACTTCCATCCCGTTTCTTTTGAATCGGCAGATCAAACATCGTTTTGCTTCTGGTAATGATTTCAGGATTTCTGCCATGGCGAATATCGGCTCTTCGCATAAAGCAGTTTTTACAGCCAACTGAAAATGGATGACAGCCATGCCATGGATTCCAGGAAAAGGTAATCATAATTACAGAATATCGAAACTCCAACAGAAGACAACTACAGGCGGTTTCAGGATTTCTTCTATAATTATAAAAATGAATGAATTATAAAAATGAATGAGCCAGGCAAAAAACTGCAGGCTGATCAGGATAAACAGAAAAAATGTGAGGTGTTTTATGAACAAAGAAATCAAGACAGTCATTTTCGATATGGATGGCGTACTGATAGATAGCGAACCTGTCTCCTGGAACGTTTTTAAGGAATTTCTTAAACCATACTCAAAAACCATGAGTCTGGATCAATATGCAGCTGGATACAGCGGAAAATCAGAAGCAGCCAATGCCAGGCGGCTGATTCAGGAATATCAACTGGATCTTGATCCAAAGGATTTTGTTGAAGAGTGCATAAGACTTGAAGATGAGCAGCTTTCTAAAGGCGTGCCTTTAAAGAAAGGGACTCTGAAGGTTCTGGATTGACTGCAATCCAATGGATATAAGATTGCTTTGGCAACTTCTTCTGAAACCAACAGAAGAAAAAAGCTTCTGGAAGCTCATGGAATACAGGATGTTTTCGATGCCATAACAGATGGTTCTGACTTTACGCATGGAAAACCAGATCCAGAAGTGTTTAATCTGTGCGTTAAAAAGTTAAACCTGAAACCCAAAGAATGTCTCATCATCGAAGACAGTGAAAACGGGATTCTGGCTGCAAGCGCCGCTAAAATCCCCGTCATTCTCATTCCGGATCTCAAAATACCAGAGCCTGACCTGTTAAATAAAACAACAGCGGTTTTAGAAAGTCTGGATGAACTTCCTTCGTGGCTAAGTGACAAAAATGAATAAATTAGAGAACTAGTAATTAAAGGTCTGTCATCTCTATTGAATGGATGATGAGATTTTGACTCTCGATCCAAACGTCGTGAACCTTCGATAACCTTGTTAATCATTACTTTAGATCGCTGCTTGTTGCTTTATGGATTCCCTTTGGTCAGCGATCACTTTTTGAATTGAAACGAACGCAAAACAGGCAGCCCGAAGAAATCTGATAAACTTCAGAATTCTTCAGACTGCCTGTTGTTTTAAATTATCGGGCAATTCATAATCAGTCATTAATTAGACTAATTAGGCATTGAGCTTTTTAATCATTCGGTTATTCAGTCATTCAGTCATTCAACCAGACTGTCAATCTTTCATGAAAAGTCAAAAGTCAGAGATTTCCTATCTTCTGTAAAAGTTTATGCCATCAGGCTGACTAAAGCGGCTTCAGGAGCCGGGATCAGACTGGCAGCTGAACTGTTTCGTTTGTTTTGTGGGTGAGAGCGATTGCTCTTTTGAGTCTGCTTTTTATTCGGATTTGATTTTGAAGGATAGGGCGGCTCAGCTTTGAGATTTTTCCCTTTTTCCGAATGCATATTTTTGGACTTACAGTTTTGCTTTTTGACATTCTTTTGGTGGCTTAAGCGTTTATTTGATGCATCCGACGGATTTGGCTTTGATGAATCCGCTTTGGTCCGATTGTATGCTGCATCCTTTTTTGCTTTTGAATTGGGATTTGCCTTTAAGGTGTTTCTCTTATTCTTTGACTGGTTTTCAGTCTGGCTGGTTTGATCCAGAATGCCTGTTTTTCTTCTGTTGAGTTTTCCGGTTTTCTTGGATTCAGCCTGTTGGACTTCATCAGCAGTCTGTACTTTGGAAGTCTGCATTTTGTTTTGATTGCTCTTTTTGTCCTTATTCAGTTTCTGTGGCTGAGTATTGGATGGATTTGAGCCGGACTTTACACCTGAACTTCTGCTTTTTGACACCCCTGTACTCTGAGCTTTTTTCGGCTTAACTTTCCGGGGTGCTCTATTTGCTTCATCCTTGAGAACAAGCGCCGGCTTCTTTCGTTTTCCGATAAGCAATTCAATTTCATACTCTGATAAAACATCCGCCAGTCTTTTCTGGCTGACTTTAAATAAGAGAAGATCCGGATCAAATCCGCTCAGGTTATAAACGTCCAGATCAATGTCGGTACGAATTCGACCTAAAATATAACAAAGATCAGCCATTTCCCGGGCTGACTTTCTTCGCCCATTGCTCCTTCTGGTCAGACAGGTATATGGGGATTTATTGATTCCCCACGTTTTCCAGAGCTGATTTAATTTCTTTTTCTTCTGCGCTGTATTGGCTTTTTCGATCGCAAGATAAAGCTCTTCCGGGTTCAGATAATGCTCAGCCAGTTTCATCGAACGAATCTCACCAATTCCCGAAACGCCTGGGATGTTGTCCGAGGCATCTCCAGCCAGGGCCTTAATCATCGGGACAGATTCTGGCAGATAGCCAAATTCTCTTTTCAGTACATTTCGATCGACTTCAACGACCCGGCTTGGCAGACAGGTTTTCATCTGATGTTTGCGTCTCCAGTCACGAACCTTATCCAGATCGCTCATTCCATACCAGATTCTGGTCTTTTCCGAGATCAGCTGAAAGTAGTCTTTATCCCGGGTCAGAATCCGGACATTCATATACTCTTCCATAACTGTACAAAGGGTTCCGGCAAAATCATCCGCTTCATACTGCGAATCCCTGTATTGAGGAATACCCAGCTTTTCACAGATGGAATAAGCCGTTTCAAACTGTTCACGAAGCGGCGCCGGAGTCTCGGATCGGTTGGACTTATAGGACTGCCATAACTCTTTGCGAAATGTATTGCGGGTAACATCCCAGCAGATCACCAGATGACTTGGATGCTGGAACGTCATAATGGTAAATAAGGTGTGAAAAAAGAGTTCCACGGCATTGGTGTAGCGGTTTTCTTTGTCTTTTTTGAGCAGCTTCTCATAAAGAAGGCTCTTTTTATCCTCGTTTTTTTCCTTACGGATTGCTTTAGGAAGAGAGGAGTAATAACTGGTTGCAAGCAAGGATGAACCATCGACGATAAGCAGGTATTGTGAATTTGACGTGTTCTTTGTCCGTTCTGCCAGTTTCTGATTTTGAGCGGGCAGATTGTTCTTGTTCTTATTTGTATTTGTTTTTTTATTCTTACAACCACTATAATTTCTGCCCTGATTCTTGCTTGCAAAAGGCGATGTGGCATTTGATGTTTTCAGATTTTTCTGAACTTTTTTATTTGCTTTTTTTCTTACAGGTAATCTGGAACCTTTTTTTGCATTTTCTGTTTTCTGAGTACGCTGGACTGTTGATAATACAGAAGCCTGTTTATTTTCATCGTAAGTCAGTGTTGGATTATGCTTCACGCATTCTCCTTTCTAACCGAATTTACATCGGAATTTTTAAATTTTGTTTTTAAATTTTATATCGGTTTATCAAATGATTCATCTTTCAATGATTCATTCTTTCAATAGACATTCGGATTTTTAAGATAAATACGAATCAACTCTACAGGATATTTATTCAATCCTGTTTAAATGGGTATTTCTATGAGGAAGATTAAATCAAATCAAAAAACAGACTGATGGCGTTAAGATCAGCGGACTGTATAGATGTTTTATTCATCCTGACATCGTTACAGGATAGCAGATGATTCTGTAATATTCTTTTGATTCGATTCTTCTGGCATGAAGGAATTAAGATTTTAATTCCATAAGGAAATTGTCACGTTTTCCTTTTTCAAATTTTATAGGACGAACTCATCGGTTTGTAAAAACCATGATATTTTCACTTATTTTCCCTTATCGATCCATTTAAGTGTTTTCAATCCTTAAAAATTACGTGATTTTTTTGTCTATGTCTTCACTTTTTCTTGGTGATTTCGTATTTGATAATTTCTTCTGAGCAGTGTTTTTCGAATCTGTTTTTGATCTTCTGCCTGGTATTCTCTATACTCTCTATTTTATTTTGATTCTATTTTGGCCTGTTCAAAACAGTTCTTTGTTTCAGGCGATGAGTTTTTCAAAATTTGACGAATTAAGAACAGGGACAAAATCAGATCGATTGGTTACGATGGTCTGGCAGTCCTAAACAGAAGAACTCCTGTTTCTGGATGTATTCTGCAAAATCTCTTTTTTGTTTGCAGAATTGGATATGTAAGGATAAACATAATGAAAAAACAGACATTCTATCTAAAACAAACCATATATTTAGGGATCACATTGTTTTCGATGTTCTTTGGAGCGGGCAATCTGATCTTTGCTCCCTGGCTTGGCGCACAGGCTGCCGGCAATGGATGGATGGCCTTAGCTGGATTCATCCTGACTGCGGTGATTCTTCCGATCAGCGTCATCCTGATCATTGCTCCATATAAAAGCGCTAAAGATATGCTCAGCCGAATCTATAAACCGCTTGGCCCGATCTTCATGACCATCATCTATTTACTGATCGGTCCTGTCATTGCTATACCCAGAACGGCTACGACCAGCATGGAAATGTGGACCTGGCTGATTACAGATACTCTGTTTGCAAGGATTTTTTATACGATCATATTCTTTGGAGTTTCTGTACTTCTCGCATTATATCCAGGGAAGCTGAAGGATCTTTTAGGCCGCTTATCTGGACCAGTTTTACTGATACTGATCCTTCTGGTCTGCATTCCAGTTCTTTTCAGAATGCCTGATGTGGCAGCAGCCACAGAACCCTACCTCAGTCAGCCCTTTTTTAGCGGGCTCAATGAGGGATATCAGACGATGGATATTCTTGCCGCTTTTTGTTTTGGACTGGTTATCTTATTGAACATTCGCCAAAGCGAAGCGGGAAAGATCAATGAAAGAAGAACTTTGCTTCTGACTGCCTTAATCGCCGGATTTTTGCTTGCTTCGGTTTATGGCCTTCTGACTATCACGGGGATGAGACAAAGCGCATCTCTTGTCACCTGTATAAACGGAGCTCAAATTTTATCCCTGCTAGCTCAATCGGTCTGGGGTGATTTTTCGCGTCCATTGATTGGACTGATTTTCCTTTTAGCCTGCTGCAACGTCTGTGCAGGTCTTCTGGCCTGTTGTGCAGAATATTTCTCTTTGTTAATAAAAAGATTTTCCTACCGAAGCTGGCTTTTTGCTTTTGCGATTGCCGGAGTGATTAGTTCACTGATCGGTTTGGATGCCATTCTTGCCTGGGGCGGTAAAATTCTATCCATCATATGCCCAATTGCCCTGGTTTTATTACTCACTGGCTTTTACCATCGCCCAAAAATGCCTGACTGAAGCGCTACAGAAGTTAATGACATTTCCATACAATGACTCATTCGGCCTTCTGAAGCCGGCTGCAGATCATCACAGGTTCTGGTTGCATTTTCTGGTTTCATTAAGGAAATCTGTTTTATGAAGTTATATCTGAAAATAGCCATTTCTTAAGAACCGAATAGTCATCCACTGACATATTGGTCATGATTTAAAAATGAAGTTATTCAATGAATGATTTTGTTTCCTGTAAACAGGAGAGCGAGCAGGCGAAAGCGCATCATGAATCAAAGTATTGCTCCGGAAAAAGAAAAAATTGAATCCAGCCAAAATCCCCTTTTCATAGAGATTCAACTTAGTTGTTTTGATCAGCGAATCACCGCTCTGGTGGTTCGCCTTTTCTGTTCTTTTTGGTTGGATGATTTGGTATTTTCTCTATCTGATTTTCAGATTTTTTTCCGATCGAGCAGAATTTTAAATATAAACACAGAATAATTATTTTTTATATTTATACAATTAAATAAAATTTGTATAGGATTATTCATCAGAAATCTCTTTTGTTCAACAATTTTTTTCTCCTAAAAGCCCCTGCAACCTTTAGTTGCGGCGATTCTATGCGCAATTGGTAGATTTAAGCGTTTTCGAATGAAAGAATGGACCTGTTAAAAAACTGGAGGTATCCATATGAATTTAGGAGAAAAAATTATGAATCTTAGAAAGGATGCCGGTTATTCACAAGAAGAGCTGGCGTCTTTGATTGGCGTTTCAAGACAATCCGTTTCCAAGTGGGAACTCAATGATGTCACACCCGATCTTGATAAACTGCTTAAAATTTCAGATCTTTTTTCTGTCAGTTGTGATGAATTGCTTCGTGATGACAAACATCCATTAAGAAAAAGAAATGACATTCGGCTGAGTGATGAAGATGTCGTCAATTATTTATCAAATTCTAGAAAGAACGCTCCGATGATCAGTGCCGCAGTTATTCTATTTATCCTGTCGCCGGTCTTTCTGATTTCTGTTGGCGGCAGTTATTCCATGGGACTATTTCATTCTCTGTTTCCAAATGAAGAAACCGCCAATGGCTTAAGCATGATCATCTTATTTGTCCTGATTGCAATTGGCATGGCCTTATACCTGTATGCAGAGTCCCGTGTTTCCAAATACAGCAACTATGAAACCACGCCTGTATCTCTTAGCAACAGCATGTACAGATATGTGGAAAAGGAATACAAATTACAGGAAAAGAAAACCTCCATCCAGAAAGCCATTGGAATTCTTCTGATTATTCTGTCAGTCATTCCCTTATTTGCAGGATACATGGCCGAAAACCTGGCTGCGGTTGGTTTAGGAATCATGCTGATTGTCGTAGCTCTTGGTGTTGGTCTGCTGGTTTATGCCGAACAGATTCAGAATCCATGTCTAATTCTTTTGCAAAGAGAGTCCTACAGCATTTCCCGTAAAGAAATGAAACGAAAAATGTCCTGGCTTCCTGGAATGTACTGGCTGATCGTCACAGCATTCTATCTGATCATCAGCTTTATAACTGACGCCTGGGAAAAAACATGGATTATCATGGCAGCTGCAGGCATTCTCTATGCAGCACTGATTATTTTTCTAAAACGCAAGCTGTCCGATTCAGAATAATCCAACTTCTGCTTACTGCTATTAAAAGTCAAAAAGGGGCTGTTAAATTTCTGACAGTCCAAAAATAAAAAGAGGCACCTGATCCGTAATGGATGAGGTGCCTTTTTTGGTAAAATATGTTCATGCTCAATAAACAAAATTACCAAACACACTATAACTCGATTCAGGGCCGTTTGCCACTGCTCCATTCTCTCTTCCCTCATATTGAGATGGATTCTGTCTTCACTACTGTCAGTTCCTTTGTCGATGATTATCTCGACCTTGCCCTTTATCCTTCTTTTGCC
>Ga0209694_1001310_pt1 | contig 28262 bp, 29 predicted proteins | sample GluameincwithD2O_FD_187499 | JGI IMG/M metagenome (GOLD analysis project Ga0209694, IMG submission 187499) | Mouse cecum microbial communities from Vienna, Austria - Glucosamine amended microcosms incubated with D2O (SPAdes) (version 2) | ecosystem: Host-associated > Mammals > Digestive system >... | reverse complement strand
ACTGACAAGACTCATCTGAGAGACCTCTTCGACAAATCGAATTTCAAAAATGTCAATGTTCTCTATGGTTCAAGTGAACCGAATTTATTTAACTTTTAACCGCGTCCATTTTTAGTGGACAGTAGTGATGCTAAACTCAATGCTTCTGGAGACATCGTATGCTTTTTAGTAAAGTCATCTAAATTTTTAAGGGGCACGAAGTCGAGACAGCGCGTTTCTAATTCAGCATCTTTAGCAAAACGATACCCTCGAATAAAATCATCAAATTTGTAATTATCAGAAAGACACACACGAGCAAAAGCACATACTTCAATTTCATATCGGTTGTCAGGGGCAGGCGTTTGTATTAGACCTACGTCTACTATCGATAATTGGCTTTCTGGAAGACATTTTTCTTGTTCTACCAAAAGTATACCTAATTCTTCTGCAAGAGCTCTACGAAGGCATCCGTACAAATCAGGCACTTCATTATACTGATCGTCAATTGTAAAAGTTTCATCGAAAGAAAAATGCCAATAATTACCGCTATCACAATTTGAACCACGTAGAGCTAACACAAGCTCGTCACCTTTCCCTCTATCAATAATAATAAAACCACCAAGACCAATTGAATTTAGAAAAGGCCTCAATTTAGCCACTGTTAATGGTTTATCTTTAAAAGGAGTAGTATCAATGCAGTCCATACTCATGAGGCTGCAAAAAAGTTTCCTCATGCATTTGAATGTAAAATAATCAGATTGGTATAATTTTATATAGCAGTGACCATCGCTTTCTATGATATCATAAACCCCAAACAAAGATTTGTTAAATCGTACTTTCCCATCCTTTATTTGTAAAATGAAATCGTTAGCCGTTTCTTCTGATATGACAGTGATTAATTCGCTGATAGTCAGATTTTTCCCACCATAATTAATCGCATTGCCATAATATGTTTGTATCAAAGCATGAAGTTCTTTCTCTAACTTTTGATTTTTGTTTGTATCAAACACAATTTCGAAATTATTCTCAATAAGCTCTTCTCGATATGACTCTGGAAACGGAACAATATAGTGTTCTTCTAAGTCGATTGTTTTAATAACAAAATAATTTTGATGGAGATAGGTATTAGTTGCAATAGCAGTATATTCATTACCATAATCGGCCATTGAAGATACGTCTTTTGAATATTTTTTAAGTCGACGTTTCCTATTCCATTTATATGTTATTCTCAGAATATGATCTGTAGCCCATAATACAAATAGTGGGGCCAAAAAATATTCAATAATGCAACGTCCTATAGTGTTATTTAATAATAAATTAATATTGTCAGACAGGGTGCTAAATATCATATAGCTAGACACTGCTATTTGTGCTAGCAATGATACCACTATAGATATGAGTTCGAATAATAATTCTTGATTCACAGGTTGTTATTTTTAATTCTACGGTTCAGACTCCAAAGATATAATAGAGCAAATTCGTGATTGTTATCATTTTTGTAATCACCGACAAACGTTCTAAATTCTATGTAATCATTCTTCATAGTTAGTTTTTTATATTCCGGCTCCAACTTTTCTAAATGTGAAATTTCATTAGCGCTCAAACATATAATTTTAATACCATCTGCATAGGAAACTGCAATATCTGTTACTTTTGTATTTATAGAGTTAATATTATTGCCTAATGATCGTTGTCCTTTTCTAATCAAATGTTTTAAAATATCTCCTGTGAATTTGGTTGTGCCTTTGATATCGGACAGTGGTAGATTATATGTAAATACATTTTTAGAATTACAAATATACGTCCTTTTCTCTCCTGTTCTATAAAAAGTAAAACCACAAACAAATATAGACGTGGCAAAATTTAACAGTTCGTTTGTCCCTTTTACTTCAGACTCTTCAATCATTTTAGATTTAAAATTAATTCGCATATGTTCGGGATATTGGGACTGAAAATTGTTAAATAGATTATCTATTAAGTAGATTGTATGTTTGTCTGTAAGTAGAAGCACAAGATTAAGGGTTGAAGCTTCAGGATTCCCTAATTGATCTTTACGACTCTTGAACATTGTGTCTACCATGTAGCTCACAGAATTGTTTTGAGGCAAATTACTGAAGATTTTTTCCCTTATCACTCGCTCTATCTCATCCTCATCATATATTTCAAATTTGAGCAAACACTCTTTAATTCTTTTTAATTTATCTATTCGTAAACAATTCTGCTCAAAGGATTGAAGAAAGTCGTATATAATAGGTTCTTCATTATTTAATTTTATATTTATCAAGCTACTTGAATATGCTTTTTGCTCATGATCAAAAAAATCATAAGAAGGAATACCGTAAACAATGTCTTCAGAATCTATATATGTACGACATATATCATCATGACGACGATGTTTTTTGAAAAATTTTATAAGATTAAACACCTCGGTGAAAAGTGATGATATTAGACCTGCCAATATTATAAAAAATAGTTCAATCATTTTGTATAGAATCAAAAAATTTAATAATTCGAGCAGGATTTCCAACCACAAGAGCATAGGGCGGAACATCTTGGGTCACAACAGTTCCAGCTCCTACCATTGCCCATTTTCCAATAGTTACTCCACAAACAATGGTCGAATTAGCTCCTAGTGAAGCTCCATATTCAATGGTCGTTTTACTTAACTTCCAATCATTTCTATTTTTAGGCGTGCCATCAGAGTTAATAGCTCTGGGATAAAGGTCGTTAGTGAATGCGACTGAAGGACCGACAAAGACCCCATCACAAAGAACTACGCCCTCTGGAATCATAACATTATCTTGTATTTTTACATTATTCCCAATAGTAACGCCTGTATCTATAAAAACATGACGATGGATTCTGCAATTATCTCCAATAACAGCGTTTGAATTCACAATAGTAAATTCTTCAATCAGTGTATTCTTCCCAATAGAAGATTTAGGGTGGATTATAGCCTCTTTCGCAATCATTAGTTAGGATTTAAGGATTTATTAGCTTTATTTTCCAGATTTGGGCAGTGGTGCGGTCGTGGGCGAGCTGGGCCTTGAGGTCTTCGAGGTTTTTGAATGTGCGTTCTTGGCGCAAGGGGGCGAGGAAATCGACTTCTATAGTGTCGCCGTATATGTCTTTGGCAAAGTCAAAAATGTTGACTTCTATGGTTTTGCCTCTGCCGTCGTTGAGGGTCGGGCGTGTGCCTATATTGGCCATGCCGCGGTATTGTAGGCCGTCTACGTGCACGTCTACGATATAGGACCTGTCGGCCGGAAGTATCTGTCGGGAGTCTGTGATGATGTTGGCAGTGGGGAAGCCTATTGTGCGGCCTATGTGATTGCCTTCGACCACTGCGCCTCGTACTGTGAAGCCGTGGCCGAGCATCGCCCTCGCTGCATTTATGTCGCCACGGGATATGGCTTCGCGAATGAGTGTGCTGCTCGGCAGTTCCTTGCCGCAGTAGCGGGCATCGACGCTAAATACCTCTGTGTTGCAGCAGTATGCGATGTCGGCGGCATTGAGGCGGTCGTGGCCTATACGGTTGTTGAAGCCCATGACAAGGCTGTCGACGCCGAAGCGCATACGGAGTGCATTGAGGAATGGCCCGGCGTACATGCCGAACACGCTACGGTCGAGAAGCTGCACATCTACAGGCACTCCGAGGTGTTGGCTTATGAGTTCGCGCTTGACCTCGATAGGTGTTATCAATGGCACTGCCTCGCCGCTAATTAGCTCGCGTGGGTGGGTGTCGAAAGTGAATACTATTGGATCGCGGCCGGTCTCGAGCGCCTTCTCTTTGAGAGTGTCGAGTATCGCGCGGTGCCCGAGGTGGACACCGTCGAACATGCCGACCGCAGCAATTGCAGCCATTATTTTGCGGGCAAATAGTCGATAAACTCAGTACCGGGCTTGACCTCGACGGCGTTGAAGCCAAGCGACTTGGCGATTTCGACATTGGTGGCCGAATCGTCGAAGAAGAGGGTTTCGGCAGGGTCGATGCCGAGGCTTTCTATTGTATACTTGAAGATTGCGGGGTCGGGCTTGAGTGCCTTGGTCTCGAAAGATGTGACAATGCCGTCGAAGTAGTCTTCGCGGCGAAGGCCTTCTTTGCCGAATTCGCTCGCGATAACGCCTCGCCACATGATAGGGTTGGTGTTGCTGAGCACATATATGCCGTAGCCTTCGCAGCGGAGTTTGCGCAAGGCTTCGAGGCGGTGTACCGGTATGCCGACGATAAATTTCTGGAAGGCTGTGTCAATCTGGTAGTCGCTTACATTGTCGGGCAATGCCTTGTGCAGCTCGGCGTGGAAAGTATCGGTGTTTATCGAACCTTCTTCGATAGCCTTGAAAATGCCGCTCTGGCCGTAGAGGCCGAAGTACGAGTCCGGATTTTTAAGGCCGAGGGCGGCAAATGCGTCCACACAGTGCTGCCGCTCTATATCAATAATTACACCGCCGAGGTCAAAGAGAAGGTTTTTAATCATACGAATAAATGGTAAGGTTGCACAAGCCCGACATGCTTATCGGACATTACCGTGTATGTTGTGCCGCTTTCGTAGGGCGCGGCAGCACACGGGACTAATAAAAGTTAAGGCTCTAACCGTAGAATCGATTAGAGCCAAACCTGTAGCCCATAGGAGAGTCGAACTCCTCTTTCAAGAATGAAAATCTTGCGTCCTAACCGATAGACGAATGGGCCGGCAAAATCTCCGTTATGGAGAAATAAGTTTATAGGCTACGCTATCAGGCAGCAAGCTTAGCGATGTGCTTAGCGAGCTTGCTCTTGAGGTTGGCGGCTTTGTTCTTTGAAATAGTATTCTTAGAAGCCAGACGATCAAGCATAGCGGTTACCTCGCGGTAGCGGGCTTCGGCCTGTGCTTTGTCGGTCATTTTACGAAGTGCGCGGACAGCGTTGCGGACAGTTTTGGCATAGTAGCGGTTACGCAGACGGCGGGCGGCTGTCTGACGGATACGCTTTTTAGATGAATCGTGGTTTGCCATTTTGTATGCGGTAATTCTTTTATTTTCGATTTTATTGTTGTAGCCCATAGGAGAGTCGAACTCCTCTTTCAAGAATGAAAATCTTGCGTCCTAACCGATAGACGAATGGGCCATGCGCTTTTTGCGAGTGCAAATTTAGAGATTATTTCTTAGACGGGCAAATATTTATGTGTATAAATGTGATTTTTAAGAAAATTTCACAATTAACCACCTTGTCCGTACACTTTGGTGTGCAATGTGCGTTCGATTTCCGAGGCTTCGATCGCGCTGTCGGTGCTCATAAGGCATAGGGGAACCGACGGCAGGCCGGGGGCGTAGGGCGGCTGGACGTAGTCGTAGTCGAGCAGGGCGAAGCCGCAACGCTCGTAGAAGGCGATACGCCTCGGGGCCATTGGGTCGGGGTGCCCGGGAGGTTCTACCTCGAGCACTACGGGCACTCCGGCAAGTTCGCGCAGCGAGGCCATGGCGGCGGCGCCTATGCCGGAGCCGCGGCGTGTGGTATCTACTGCGAAATGCTCCACGTAGACATACCCGCCGAAGTTCCACACGGTGATGAACCCTGCAAACAGGTTGTCGGCATCATAGATGCCGTAGGCTTGTGGCTCGGTATCGGCATCGGCAATCTGCTCCCATGGCCTGCGTTCTTCGGGCGGGAATGAGGCGAGGTATAATGCTTCGGCCGCGTTGATGTCGGCGGTATCGAGGTTGCGCAGTTGTATCATTTTCCTGTGAGTATGCCACGGATGTCGTGGAGTTTGGTTAATGCTTCAAGGGGGGTGAGGTTGTTGATGTCTACGCCGAGAAGCTCGTCGCGCACCTGGCTCAATACCGGGTCGTCGAGCTGGAAGAACGACAGCTGCATGCCGCCGACGGTCTCGGGTGACTGTACTTCTACCTGTGGTTTGCCGCCGGTAGCAGCTGCCTGTTCGAGTTGTTCGAGCACTTTGTCGGCTCGTTTGATGATGCTGGCAGGCATGCCGGCGAGTTTGGCCACGTGTATACCGAAGCTGTGCTCGCTGCCGCCGCGGGCGAGTTTACGCAGGAATACCACCTTGCCGTCGATTTCTTTGACCGATACATTGTAGTTCACGATACGGCCATACGATTTCTCCATGTCGTTGAGCTCGTGGTAGTGGGTGGCAAAGAGGGTTTTGGGGTGCATGTCGCCGAATTCGTGGATATATTCGACTATGGCCCATGCGATTGAGATGCCGTCGTAGGTCGATGTGCCTCGGCCAAGTTCGTCGAACAGTATCAGCGAGCGTTCACTCATATTATTGAGTATCGAGGCGGCCTCGTTCATTTCTACCATAAATGTGGATTCGCCCAGCGATATGTTGTCGCTTGCGCCCACGCGGGTAAAGATTTTGTCGACCACGCCGATTTTTGCGCTCTCTGCGGCTATGAAGCATCCAATCTGGGCCATGAGCACATTGAGCGCGGTCTGGCGTAGGAGTGCCGACTTACCCGACATGTTGGGGCCTGTAATCATCATCACCTGCGTAGTGGCGTTGTTGAGTTCTACGCTGTTGGTGATGTACGGTTCGCCCGGAGGCAGCTGTTTCTCGATCACCGGGTGGCGGGCCTCGATGAGGCGAAGGTCGAGAGAGTCGTCTACGACAGGGCGGTTGTAGCGGTTTTCGATCGATACACGGGTGAAGGCGTTGAGTACGTCGAGCTTGGCAAGCATCGAGGCGTTGAGCTGCAGGGCGGGGATGTATTGAGCCACTGCCGACACTAATTCCGAATATAGTCTTGCCTCGAGGGCTTCGATTTTTTCCTGGGCGCCGAGTATCTTTTCTTCGTACTCCTTGAGCTCGGGGGTGATGTATCGTTCGGCGTTGACGAGGGTCTGCTTGCGAATCCATTCGCCCGGCACTTTGGTCTTATGGGTGTTTGTGACCTCGATGTAATAGCCGAAAATATTGTTGTAGCCTATTTTTAGCGATGTTATGCCGGTGGCTTCGATTTCGCGGGCCTGCAGGCGGGCAAGGAAGTCCTTGCCTTCGTATGCCATGGCGCGGAGTTTGTCGAGCTCGTCGTCAACACCTTTTGCTATAATTTCGTTGCGAGAGTTGGCGCTTCCGACTTCATCGTTGATTTCGCGGGCTATACGTGCGCATATTTGCTCGCAGGGGTTGAGTTGTTCGCCTATGGCAGCCAGCTGTGATTGCCCCGAGCTCATACATTGGCGCTTGAGCGGCACTATGGCTGTAAGGGCGTTTCGCACCTGCAAAAGCTCTCGAGGGGCGATGCGCTCGCATGCCACCTTGCTCACCAGGCGTTCGAGGTCGCCAATGGTCTTAAGGTGTTCGAGCACGTCTTCGCGGCGGTCGGGATGACGGAAGAAATGCTCCACGATATCGAGGCGTTCGTTGATAGCCTTGGGGTCTTTGAGGGGCATCTGCAGCCAGCGGCGCAGTAGTCGGGCGCCCATGGGGGTGACGGTGCGGTCGATTACCCCGAGCAGGCTTTTGCCGTCGGGATCGAGGGGCTCGAATAATTCGAGGTTGCGCATCGTGAAGCGGTCGAGGCGTACATACTTGCCTGCTTCGATACGGCTGATAGATGTAATATGTTGTATGCGCGTGTGCTGCGTAAGGTCGAGGTAGTGGAGTACCGCGCCGGCGGCAATAATAGCCGACGGCATGCGGTCGATGCCGAATCCTTTGAGCGACGCGGTGGCAAACTGCTTGCGCAGACGTTCGTCGGCCGCTGTGGATGTAAACAACCAGTCTTCGAGCTCGAACACGGGGCACTGGTGGGCAAACTCGGTGGCAACCCTGGCCTTGCCTCCGCGCTGCACTAACAGCTCCTTGGGCGCCATAGACGTGAGAGTCTTGTCGATATAGTCGACAGGTCCTTCGGTGGCAAGGAATTCGCCGGTAGATATGTCGAGCAGGGCGAGGCCTGTGAGCGATTTGCCGAAATGGACGGCGGCGAGGAAGTTGTTTTCGCGTCGCGAAAGCACATTATCGTTGAGCGCCACGCCGGGAGTGACCAGCTCGGTTATGCCGCGCTTGACGAGTTTTTTGGTCAGCTTGGGGTCTTCGAGCTGCTCGCATATGGCCACGCGTTTACCGGCCCTTACGAGCTTGGGCAGGTAGCTGTCGAGGGCATGGTGCGGAAATCCGGCAAGCTCTACGTACTGAGCCGAGCCGTTGGCACGCCGGGTGAGGGTAATGCCGAGGATTTCAGACGCCTCAATGGCATCATCGCTGAATGTCTCATAGAAGTCGCCGACCCTGAAGAGCAATATAGCGTCGGGATGCTTTGCCTTCATCTCGGCGTACTGCTTCATAAGCGGTGTTTCGACAATCTTTTTGGCCATATCCGTGAGTAGTGCTTAAGAATTAGACTTCTCTCGCGAGGGTATCGCTATTGATGTATAAGCTTGCAAAGCCGCCCCGGCAAGGGTAAAGGCTATCCAGTCGCGCAGCTGAGCGTCGGGATAGAATAGGAAGAAGCCGCCTACGCAGAATATCACAGCCACCCACACGTCGAGGCGGTAGAGGCGGCGAAGGCGAAGGTCTTTGGCTGTGCGCTTTTGCATCAGGCGGGCGATAAGCAATATCACCGCGCCTGCGCAGTATACATATTTATATGATGCCACGGCCCACTCGAAATCGCGCAGGAAAAACGGCGCTATTGTGGCCAGTAATATAAGGAGCAACCCTATGGGTGCGATTGAATTTTTCATATTGTCATTGTTTTCGTGTCGTATCCGCGGGGGCGGCGACATTACTCAAATAGGTATACGTCTTCGCTGGCGCGTTTCATGCCGTACTGTTCGCGCACCACTTGCTCCATTAGCTCTGCATCGCTGGCAAGGCGGTTGTTGAGGTTCTGGTAGTAGAGCATTGTGTCGCGCTCGGCATTGAGGGCGTGCTCGAGGCTGTCGATCTTGCGGTCGTAGTCGATGCTGCGAAATACCGTGCTGTCGCCCGAAAATATAATATACGCCACCACCACAAGGCATACGATTGTGGATATCGGCATAAATTTGCGTAGCCAGGCCCAGGCGGATTGGAGTTGTTCGTTCATATATAGTAAGGAGAGCTTGGTTTAAACCGTAGGAATGCTATTTCAACAGGTCGGGGCGGAGTCGGGCAGTGCGCTCCAGCGATTGCTCGTGCTTCCATTCGTCTATTTTAGCCTCGTGCCCCGACAGGAGTATCGGGGGCACCGACCAGCCGTTGTAGGTTGCCGGGCGGGTGTAGATCGGTGGCTCGAGCAGATTGTCCTGAAAGGAGTCGGTGAGTGCGCTCTGCTCGTCGCCTATTGCTCCGGGTATCAGACGCACTATGGCGTCGGTAATAATCGCCGCGGGCATCTCGCCGCCGGTGAGAACATAGTCGCCAATCGATATTTCCTTGGTAATCAGGTGCTCGCGTATACGGTAGTCGATGCCTTTGTAGTGGCCGCAGAGTATGATGATATTGTTGAGCAGCGACAACGAGTTGGCCATTGGCTGGCTGAGGATTTCGCCGTCGGGGGCGGTGAATATCACCTCGTCGTAGTCGCGCTCGGCCTTGAGGGCGCTGATGCAGCGGTCTACAGGCTCAATCTGTATCACCATGCCCGCGTCGCCGCCGAAGGGGTAGTCGTCGACCTTGCGGTAGCGGTTGGTGGTATAGTCGCGCAGGTCGTGCACCGCAATGGTACACAGGCCTTTATCTTGAGCTCGCTTGAGTATGGAGCAGTTTAGCGGAGACTCAAGCATCTGGGGTAATACTGTGATTATATCGATACGCATATATGTGTCTTTATCTTGCAAAGTTACGAATTTTTTTTGAATGTCGATAAATTTTAATAGCAAGAACTATTGACATAATACAATTTATATTGTATATTTGCAAGCGAAATAGACAACACAGCAATGGAGAAATTAACAATGATGCGCGATGCCGACCTTGTCGCCGCTGCAAAACAAGCCCTTGCCGCAGCCTCGAGCCGCGGAGAGTCTCTCACTATGCTTGCCTTGGTCAGGGCCGCCCTGGCACGGCAGCCAAGGAGTCACTACATCGACTTCGATACCGCATCGAAGCAATTGCACCGTATCGAGCGCATGGGCCTCGAGGCTGCGGTGCGTAAGCCTCAAGCACGCCGCAAGTGGGCAGAACTGCAGCAGCAGGTGGCCGAGGCAATGGCGACTCGACGAAAGCTCAATTTCGTGCAGGCTCTGACGTTCGTACTCCATTTCCGCCGTCCGTCGAGCTTCTGCCTCGGCGTAAATGCCGCCTATCGAATCATCAGGCCTCACATACGGCTGACAAGCGTGGCCGTGAGAAGCTGAGAATGGCAATCCTGAATTAAAAAAAACTAACTTTTAATACTTACTTATTATGATATCTCTCTCAATCTCAAGAATCCTCGAAAGCGTATATGCGCACAGCGCCGCTGAAATTGTGTCTACAGGCGTAGAGCGCCCCGAAATCCTCGGTCGCAGCCACGAGGAGATGCTGAAAGTGATAACCCGCGACACTATCGCGGCCCTGGCATATGCGATGATGCCGATCGTAACCGACTCTAACATCGCCGAGAAACCCATACCCGAGGTTATTACGCTCGAAATCAAGGTACCCGATACCGTGTCGGAGGGGCTGCTACGCGCTGCAATCGAAACTGCCGTGGCGTCGGGCGTCCTCGCCCGGGCATGGAGTGGAAGTGAAAGCCCTATGCACCGGCGATATAGCAAGGCTTTCGAAATGAGCCTCGAGGCATTGTCGAACATAAGCGGTCACAGCACTGTGCCGGGCTGTATCGCTCCTACCGCCTGAAGGAATCAAATAAAGCACATTTCTGTTACAAAATGGTAACATTGAAAGCTATGTAACAAATGTGTAACAATTTTCAAAGGCTTTAAATGACTGAAAATAAATTCGTTACAAAGTGTTGAGTGTTGATTTTGTTGAATTCACATTTGTTAACATTAAAATACTTGCAATGTGTGAATTTGGGTGTAATTTTGAGTCATCAAACAAAAACAAAATATCTAAACCCATAAAACTTCACCACTATGGCAAGCGTTAAATTTCAGAGCAACTTAATGAACCTTCAGGGTAATCTCCTTAATTTTGCATACATGCTGACTTCTAATCGCGATGATGCATACGATCTTCTCCAGGACACAACCCTCAAGGCCCTCGACAACGAAGAAAAGTACTCAGAAGGAACAAACTTCAAAGGCTGGGTATTTACAATCATGCGCAATATCTTTATCAACAACTACCGCCGTGGTGTTCGCACTGCCACTGTTGTTGATACTACCGACAATCTCTACCACCTCAACCTCAGCCAGGACAGTGGTATCGATTCGCCGGAAGATAGCTACAGCGCAAGCGAAATCACCGATGCTATCAACTCTTTCTCCGACGAATACCGCATCCCGTTCTCGATGCACGTTGCCGGTTACAAGTACAATGAAATCGCCGACCACATGGGTCTTCCCCTCGGCACTGTAAAGAGCCGCATATTCATGGCTCGCAAACGCCTCCAGGAGCGCTTCGCCGACTACCGTTAAGGTGTGATATTTACCATAGGGAAAGATAAGTACCTCCCCCACAACCGATATTTCAAGTTGGCCTAAGCCAAAGATTCAAGTTTCAAGATATATATACTTACAATACATAAAGCACATAGTAACACAAAAGAGCAAGCCGGCCGGCTTGCTCTTTTGTGTTATATCAGGGGTCTAAAGTGTCATCAGGTGTTTGCGCTCGCATCGAAGCACCCTGCCGGGGAAGGAGCGGGTAAACGACAGGTTGTGTGTGGCTACGATTACCGCTGTGCCCGTGTCGGAAATCTGATGCAGGTGGGTCATAATCTGCGTGCCGGTGTCGGGGTCGAGGTTTCCTGTTGGCTCGTCGGCGATGATAAGCCCCGGATTGTTGAGCAGGGCGCGGGCAATGGCAATGCGCTGCTGTTCGCCGCCGCTGAGCTGGTGGGGCATCTTGAAGGCCTTGGTCTGCATGCCTACCCGGCGCAGCACCTCGTCGATGCGGGCATCGCGCTCATCCTTGTCGCGCCAACCGGTAGCGGCAAGCACAAAGTCGAGATTATCCCACGCCGTGCGGTCGGTCAGCAACTGGAAATCCTGGAAAACGATGCCGATGCGCCTGCGCAGATAGGGTATGTCGCTGCGGCGCAGGTTCACGAGGTCGTAGTCGAATACCCTGGCCTCGCCTTTTGCGACGGGAACTTCGCCGTAAACGGTTTTTAGCAGCGATGTTTTGCCCGATCCAACTCGGCCCAAAAGGTACATGAATTCGCCTGCCTCTACACGCCAGTCCACGTCTTTGAGGGCTACGTGCTCGTTGCGGAGAATTTCTACTCCTTTGTACTCGATGAGGCTCATAGTCTACTGCCAGTTTGGTGTCTGCGTCTTACTTGGGCTGCTTGCCGAAGGTGTCGCGGAGTGTGTCGATTACATTGATGATGTAGTCACCGGTGCGCTCGAGGTCGCCAATGATATCCATATAGTAGATACCGGCCTGGTATTCGTAGTGCTTGTTGTTGATATTCTCTACGTTACCACCGCGAATGGCATTGCGGAAGTTGTTGATTTCGCGCTCTTTGTTGTAGCTGTCGAGCAGCGACTTGGCGCTTACGTTTTCGATATGCTCGAGCTGCGATGTCATCATCGACATAGCGTCTTTGACATACACGTACATCGCATCGATATTCTTGTATATCTCCTCGTTGAATTCTACGCCGCTCTGTATCTTGCGGTTGAGGATTTTGCCGATGCCAAGGCAGCTGTCGGCGATACTCTCGATTTCGCTGATGATATTGAGCATGGCGGCGATGCGCAGCTTGCCTTCGTTCGACAGACGGCCTTCGGCGCATCGGTTCAGGTAGTTGGCAATCTCCAGCTCCATGCGGTCGGAAATATCCTCGTATTTTTCAACTCGCGAGAGCAGGGTGTTGTATTCCTCGCTCTTTTCCTTGGTGTGGATCAGGGTCTGTGCCATATCGATCATGCGGCCGACGCGCTCGGCATAGACTGCGATTTCTTTCTCAGCCTGGGCGATGTTGAGCTCGGCTGCCGAAAGCATACCGCCTGAGATAAATTTGAGAGTGAATTCCTCGTCGTCGCGGTTCTTTGCAGGTACGATCCATTCAACGATTTTCACATATACATTGGTAAGCCATATCATCACCAATACGTTGACGATATTGAATGTGGTGTGGAAAATCGAAAGGCCGAACGACACACTCATCTGCATTGTGGCGATATTCTTGAGTGCATCGTGACCCGCGGGCAGCGAGTTGTCGAACAGGTGATTATAGATTTCGGGGGCTGTAGCCTCGAGATTTGTCACATATTTATACAGTGCATTGGGGTCGCCCTGGCCAATGGCTTCGGTGAGCCATGCGTTGAAATCGGCAAAGGGGATAAAGATACACACGCACCATATAGTGCCGAGGAGGTTGAATAGCAGGTGGCCCATCGAGGCTCGCTTGGCGGCAACATTACCGCTCAACGAGGCAAGGATAGGGGTAATGGTCGTACCGATATTGCTGCCGAGTACCAGCGCACAGGCAAGGTCGAAGGTAATCCAGCCTTTGCTGCACATAATCAGCACAATAGCGAAGGTGGCTGCCGACGACTGGATAATCATGGTAAGCACAAGGCCCACAAGGCAGAAAATCAGCACCGAGCGGAAGCCCATTGAGGCATATTCCCTCAGGTAGGCAAACATCTCGGGATTGCTCTGTAGGTCAGGTACATAGGCGCTGATCATATCAAGACCCATAAACAAGAACGAGAAGCCGATAAGGAACTCGCCGATATTCTTGGTCTTGCTCTTATTCATTAGCAGCAGTACTACCGCGAGGCCGATAATAGGCAATACGAAGGCCGAGATGCTGACCTTGAAGCCGAATAAGGCTATGATCCAGGCGGTGAATGTAGTACCGACGTTGGCGCCGAATATTACAGCCATAGACTGCGACAGCGACATCAGGCCGGCATTTACAAAGCTGACCACCATTACCGTCGAGGCCGACGAACTTTGAATCAGGGCGGTTATCGCACAACCCGTGAGCAGGCCCGCAAAGCGGTTGCGCGTCATAGCTGAGAGAATGTTGCGCAGGCGGTCGCCGGCGGCTTTCTGGAGCCCCTCGCTCATTACTTTCATGCCGTAGAGGAAAAGACCTACGGCGCCGAGGAGGCATAAAAAGTCAAGTATACTGTAGTCCATTGATGTGGATATCGGTGATGCGGATTTACTTTTGCGTATTCCAAGCGCAAAATTAACAAAAATTTTGATTGCTGCAAAAAAAACTCACTCTGCTGTGAAATACTCGCTTATTCTGCATCAATGCAGTCAATTAAATTACCTTGCATCTTTACCTTAAACTTTTTTTGCTGCATATGCGTTTTTTCTTTAACTTTGCCTATAAAAGTAACTCTTAAAAATTAGTCTATACAAAAAATCAATGTAACTCGCAGCTAATTTTTGCGAGTTACTTAAAAAGCAAATCGATATGAAAAAATCACTTATTATCTCCTCGGCGATTGTTGCTGTCGGAATCGTAATCCTGGGCCTTGCCCTAAAGAGCGGTATCGACCGATTCAGCGACCGCGACCGTGTGGTCACCGTGCGCGGTCTATGCGAAAAAGAAGTACAGGCCAACAAAGTGACTTGGCCTATCGTGACCAAGGAAGTTGGCAACGACCTTACGTCGATCTACTCTAAAATAGAATCAAACAACAAGGCTATCATCAACTTCCTCACTTCCAATGGCCTTGCCTCTACCGATATCACTGTAAACCCGCCCCAAGTCTACGACCAGGCGGCTGAGCGCTACGGCAACCAGGATGTGAGATACCGCTACCAGGTGACAAACGTGGTTGTTGTAACAAGCGACAAGGTCGACCAGGTGCGCAAACTTATCAACAAGCAGACCGACCTGCTCCGCCAAGGCATTGCCATTGTCGCAGGTGACTATAATTACCAGACAACATACGAGTACACCGACCTCAACAGTATCAAACCCGAGATGATAGCCGAGGCAACATCTAACGCCCGCCAGGCTGCCGACAAATTCGCGCAGGACAGCGACAGCGAATTGGGCAAAATCAAGACTGCATCGCAGGGCCAGTTCTCTATCGACAACCGCGACCAGTACACACCCCAAATCAAAACCGTACGCGTAGTAACCTACATCACCTACTACCTCGAAGACTAAACAAATACAAATAAAAACAACACCAAGGCCTGGCGGTGAGCCAGGCCTTGGTTATAAATATACTAATCCGCAGCTCATCAACGCATCATCACACCCTCTTACGAGCATGCCGCAGAGCAATGCTGTTTACTTAAGTTTGTCAACATTCCCCACTCTCGTAGGGTCGCGGCATGCCGCAATGTCACTAAGTTAAGGGCAAACGCCACCCGGGCCTCTCGTAGGGTCGCGGCATGCCGCGACCGGGTAGGCGATACTATCTCTTTGATAATCAACTACAAATGTTTTTGTCACCCGGTCGCGGCATGCCGCGACCCTACGAGAGGGTGTATTGAAAAAAATGATTTTTATGCTTAACTTAGTGACATTGCAGCGTGCCGCGACCCTACGAGAGGGCGATTAGATAGCCTGTCGATAATCTGCGGATTAGCACTGTCTGCCTATGGATTGTCTTGCCGGGACAAGCTCACATTACCACCGGATAATTAACTATAATAAAAACAAATCCCCCAACCGAAGTGTCGGCAGGGGGATTATAGTATATAATGCTTTATGACTATGCCAGACAGAGTATCAGCACCTGGGCGGCAACTACTCGAAGGAACATCGTGAGAGGATATACTGTAGAGTAGGCTACGGCGGGCTGGTCGTTGCCGGTAGAGTTATTGGCATATGCAAGGGCTGGAGGGTCGGTGTTCGAACCCGACACAAGACCCATGATAGTGAGCAGGTTGATGCGGTCGTGGCCACGGGCGATGCAGCCTACAATTATAAGCGGCAGCAATGTGATTACAAAGCCCCAGATTACCCACCACATACCGGTTTCGTTGAATACCGATGCGGCGAAGTCCTTACCTGCGGCGATACCTACCGATGCCAGGAAGAGGCAGATACCCAATTCGCGGAGCATCATCGAGGCCGAGGTCGAGGTGTAGGTGACAAGCTTGGCCTTGTAACCGAAGCGGCTCAACAGGATAGCCACCACGAGGGGACCACCGGCGAGACCGAGTTTCATGCCGAAGCCGATATTGATAGAGCCCAGGATGATACCGAGGATGATACCAACGAAAATTGTGATAAGATTGGGCTGGTTGAGGCGCTTCATCGAGTTTCCGAGGCGGTCGGCAAGGCGCTCGATATCTTCGAGGTTGCCTACCACGGTGATGCGGTCGCCCATTTGCAGGCGAAGGTTGGGAGCGGCGAGAAGGTCGACACCGGCACGGTTGACGCGTGTGCAGTTTACCTGGTAGCCGTTGTGGAGACGCAGCGAACCGAGGGCAACGCCATTGTATTCACTCTTGGTGATAACGATACGGCGCGAATATACAGGTGTGGGGGTCGATTCCCAGTCCATGTCTATTTCGGGGCCGATAACGGCTTTGAATCGGTCGGCATCCTGCGCCGAGCATACGATTTTAAGTTTGTCGCCGGTGTGGATTGTTGTCGATGATTTGGGTATGACAAGCGAGCCGTCGGTGGTCATCAATCGTGAAACCACGAAGTTGGTGTTTACGATATCGTGAAGCTCGAGCATTGTCTTGCCGTCGACGAGCTTGTTGGCAACCTCGGCGGTCATCATAAACGGTTTGAGGTGTGAATCCTCCTGCTCGGTCTCTATCTGCTTGATTTCGTCTTCGATACGTATGCGGAACACCCATTTTACGATAAACATCGACAGGATGATACCAACAACGCCGAGGGGGTACGCTGCAGCATAGCCCGAAGCCATAATGTTGGCCTGTTCGGGACCGCCGGCCATTTGGCTTACAGTCTGCTGGGCAGCGGCAAGACCGGGGGTATTGGTTACCGCACCGCTCATCACGCCTACCAGGGCCGAGATGTCGTGGATATTGCCGAAGAAGTAGATACACAGCACAATAGCCACATTGAGCGCTATCACAAGCACAGCAAGGAAGTTGAGCCTCATACCGCCTTTTTTAAACGACGAGAAGAAGCCTGGGCCGACCTGCAAGCCAATAGAGAAAATAAATAGAATAAGGCCGAATTCCCTGACGAACTTCAGCACGTCGTTATCAACGATGTATCCGAAGTGTCCCATCAGGATTCCGACAAAAAGCACGAATGTCACACCGAGCGAGACACCGAAGATACGGAGCTTGCCGATGTAGATACCCGCAGCGATGACAAATGAGTACAGCACCAAGGTAGATGCGATGCTCATATTGCCGGGCATTAATAAATCGCTAATGAAATCCATGAAAAATACCTATAAGTTACTCCTTTTCGGCGGATAAGACTGGTTTTCGCCGAATTTTCCGCAAAGTTAGCAATAATATGTCGAATGGCATAATTTTTTTTAACGTTTATACCTTGTCAATTATAGATAAGTAACTCGCAAAAATCACCGCGGCATCTCTTACACACAGAAATAATCATCGGCGACAGGAGCTGGACTCCTACCGCCGATGATTATTTTTCAAGTATTTAGCTTAAGCTAATATCTATAAGACTAAAATTTATTTTCTCGTACGGCGCTTGCGAAGCACTATAGCCGTGCGGGCCGGCAGGTACAGCATCAGTCGGCCAAGACCGGCGGGTTCGTAAAGGGGATCAGGCACAGTGAAGTGTGTCACGGTCTCGTCGACATTGCCGAATCCGCCGAAAGCCGGGTTATCGCTCGACAGCACTGTGGTATACGAACCGGCAGGGGCAAGGATGCCGTAATCGCTGAAGCTCTTGAATGGGTTGAAGTTGAACACGAAGATGTATTCGCCGCGCATAAAGGCGAGTATCTGGTCGTCGTCTTTCTCCCACAACTTCTGGATAGATTTCGACTGGAAATTATGGATATGCGACACCAGCTCGACCATTGCGTTATCAAACGCATTGAGGAAACGGTACTGCAGGTCCTGACGGTCCACGAGGTCCCATTGGCGGCGGGCATACTTATAGCTCCAGCCATTGCCCTCGCGAGGGAAGTCGATCCATTCGGGGTGACCGAATTCGTTGCCCATGAAGTTGAGGTAACCGCCATTGATAGTCGATAGTGTAACCAGGCGTATCATCTTGTGCAGCGCCATGCCGCGGGCTACGTCGGCATCATTGTCACCAACCATCATATGCCAGTACATCTTAGAGTCGATAAGGCGGAAAATCACAGTCTTATCACCCACGAGGGCCTGGTCGTGACTCTCCACATACGATATCGTTTTCTCATCGGCACGGCGGTTGGTAAGCTCCCAGAAAATCGATGTCGGATGCCAGTCCTCATCCTTCTTTTCCTTGAGGGTCTTGATCCAATAATCCGGAATACCCATTGCCATACGATAGTCGAAGCCTATACCGCCGTCCTTGAAAGGTATGGCAAGGCCGGGCATACCGCTCATTTCCTCGGCGATAGTGATTGCCTTGGGGCGCACTTCGTGGATGAGCATATTGGCAAGGGTCAGGTATACGATAGCATCTACATCCTGTCCGCCGTCGTAGTAGTCGGCATAGCTGCCAAAGGCTTTACCAAGGCCGTGGTCGTAATAGAGCATCGAGGTTACGCCGTCGAAGCGGAAGCCGTCGAAGTGATATTCCTCGAGCCAGTATTTGCAGTTCGAAAGCAGGAAGTGGATCACTTCGTCCTTGCCGTAGTCGAAGCACAGCGAGTCCCATGCCGGGTGCTCGCGGCGGCTCTGGTTGGAGTGGAAGTACTGGTCGACAGAACCGTCGAGGCGGCCGATGCCCTCGTTTTCGTTCTTCACCGCATGGCTGTGCACGATATCCATGATCACGGCGATACCGCGTTTGTGGGCATCATCGATAAGCCTTTTGAGATCTTCGGGAGTACCGAATCGGCTCGACGCAGCATAGAAATTCGACACATGGTAACCGAAAGAGCCATAGTAGGGATGCTCCTGTATTGCCATAATCTGGATAGCGTTATAGCCGTCCTTCTCTATGCGGGGAAGCACATTTTTACGGAATTCCTCGTATGTGCCTACACCTTCTTTCTCCTCGGCCATACCGATATGGCACTCGTAGATCAACAATGGGGCGGTGTCAGGCTCGAAACCCTTGTCGTGCCACGCAAAAGCTCGCTTGGGGGCATGCACCTGGGCCGAGAATATATATGTATTGGGGTCCTGGAGAACTCGGTTGGCATAGGCCGGTATGCGCTCGCCGCTTCCGCCGGGCCATTCTACAAGCATTTTGTACAATTGGCCGTCGGCGATAGCATCGGCAGGGAAAGTACCCTCCCACACGCCCGACAGACCACCGCCGACACGACGCAGCCTAAATTCCGGCAAAGTTTTCCAACCCGAGAAATCACCGATAAGGGTTATGGCCGAGGCGTTGGGCGCCCATTCGCGGAAGACCCATCCCTCTTTGGTACGGTGCAGGCCGAAATACTTGTGTGCGTTGGCAAAGTCGCTCAGTGTGCCCGATGACGCAGTGAGCTCTTTGAGCTTGCGCTGCACATCCTGGTGACGACCTTCGATTGCCGAAGCATAAGGGGCCAGCCAGGGATCATTTTTTAGAATATTAAGTAGTTTCATGTCAGGGTTGTAATGTATTTGCTTGTAGGGTTAGTTAGTTTGAATGAATTTGGTAGTCCGGTTCGATAATCAGTGTATCATTTGCGCCCGAAGTCGGCAGGGATTTCCCCCCACTGGTCTGTTGGCCATTTTAATATCGGGTTGCGTATAGGGCCGTTGGCGGCAAGCCACGCGTCTGCTCGGGCAAGGAGCTCGAGCGTTCGGGCGGTAGCCGGAGTAGAGGCAAGGGTAGTCTTAGAGTGGCCGCGACGAAGCCACGCAAGGGTATTGCGAGAGTCTGTATATATAGGAGTTGTGAAGTCGCCGGCCTTTGCAAGCAACGCCGCAAGGTGTATCATCGCCAGATATTCGGCTATGTTGTTTGTGCCGGTGAGCGGCATCTTGTCGCCGATACGGAAAACCTCGCTGCCGTCGCACACCCTCACGGCCCTGTATTCCATGCGCCCGGGGTTGCCTGCACAGGCTCCGTCTACGGCAATGGCATCGAGCCGTATGCCGGGTATGGTGCTATAGTCGCGGGGCTCTTGGGCCGAGGGGTTGAAATCAGGTTTATGATGCAGTATGGCTCGCATCAGCCCGAGCTGCTCGCGCGGGTCGCCGCGATATGCCGCAGTAGCCTCGTCGATATCGTCGAACGATTTGTATTTCGCGCCGGGGAAATTGGTCACCTGCTCCTGGGCATCGGCCCAGGTGTCATAGATGCCGGGGTTATGCCCGACCCATACCACATAGAATTTGCGTTTCGAACTCATGAAAACTGCAAGAAAAGATTGATATCCACAGCCCTGATACCCAGCAGCCGCGCCACACGGCGGTTGACACACTTGCCGAGAAAGGTAAAGGCTGCCGACCTGAGGCCGGAATTGATTTTGAGGGCATTAGCCACACCATCGCACACGAGTATATCGTCGAGCATGGTGACAAAGGTATTACTCAGCGCCATGGCCACCGTTCGAGGCACGGCATTGCCCGCATTGACATAGCACAGGCGCGTGGGCCCCGACGTATTGTCGCTCGGCGAGGCAAGGTCAAGATCTATCACCTGCAACGAAGGAAACGCCGACCCGGGGGTAGAGGTGAGGTCGAAACATATCACACCGCGCTTCATGATGCCGGTGAGCTGCGCGTCGACGATACCGACACTACCGGCGGCATCGGTGGCAACAACGATATCGGCGCTGCGGAGGGCGTTTTCGAATACCCTCGGGTGCAGAGCCGAGCCTGTAACGCCCGGTCCGAGAAGCCGCAAGGCCTCGCGCAGACGATAAATATTATTGTCGAAGATTTTTACAATTGCACCAAGCCCAATAGCCGTCTGGGCCGAAGATATGGCCGCCATATCAGCGCCGATTATCATCACCTCGCATGGCACAACACCGGCAACGCCGCCAAGGAGTATACCCTTGCCATGCACGGCATCGGCAAGCAGCGACGAAGCAATGGCAATAGCTGCACGACCGTCGATTTCCTGCAATATGTCGGCAAAGGGGAAACGACCGGCTTCGTCGGTGAGTAATTCAAGAGCCAACGCTATCACATGGCGCCTCAGCAGGGTACGAAGCACCTCGGCATCACCCTCGCCGACATGGAGGAAGGTAAGAAGCAACGACCCGCGCTTAATCATACGTGCATCAGCAATATCGAGGGCCGGAAGGTATACGATGATGTCGGCGGCAAAGGTTTCGGACCGCTCTACAATCTCGACTCCGCAACGGGTATAGGCTTCGTCGCTATAGTGGATATGCTCGGCGGCTCCACGCTCCATTTTCACCCGGAATCCACGGGCGACAAGCATACCGGCACCCTCGGGCGTAAGGGGGAAGCGGTGGTCGAGCATTCCTCGCGAGGCCGGCAGGCCTACTACCGCCTGGCGGGTAACAGTAGTCGCTTTGAGTACTTCTTCTAATGGTATAGGGGCGTCCAATGTCGTAGGGTTTGAAGGGTTGGAAATTGTAGGAAAGTCGCGCTCAGTCAAGAGCCTTCATTAGTTCTATAAATCTATCGCAGCTGTCTTTGATTTGCGCTGCGTCTTCGAGCAGGTTGGAATCGAATACCACGTTTGCCCGGCTGTAATAGGGGCTGCGCGATTCTTTGAGTTTCGTGATATATGCCTGCAGGGCATCATCGTCGTCAAGAAGGGAGTCGACAAGGGGGCGAAGGCCGCGAGCAAGCCGCAAGCGACGCCGTGTCACTTCGTCGTCGGCTACAAGCCACACTACCCTGCCATTAGCCAACATATAATCCATATTGGCAGCATAACACGGCGTGCCGCCGCCACATGCGATAATCGAGCCGGGCACCGAATATTGCCTCAGGGCCCGGGCTTCGAGTTCTCTGAAAACAGCCTCGCCTTCCGATGCGAAAATATCGGGTATGGACTTCTGTGCCATACATTCTATGGCCTCGTCGAGATCCACAAACTCGTACCCCGGCAATCGCAGAGCCAGGGCACGGCCAAGGGTGGTTTTCCCCGAGGCCATAAAACCGATAAGATAGAGAGGCTGGCCGGATTGCATTATTTCTTACTGAGCAGGTCGCGGATTTCGGTAAGCAGCTTAACCTCCTCAGAGGGTTCGGCAGGGGCTGCCGGTTCTTGGGGCGCTGCTTCGGGTTCGCGTTTAAGTTTGTTGATAAACTTGATTGCTACAAAAATACAGAATGCGATAATAAGGAAGTCGAACACGGTCTGCACAAAAGCGCCCCATGTGATAGCGACCTCGGGAGTAATCACTTCCTCGCCGTTTTTCACACCCTGCTGTATAACCCACTTGTAGTCTGTGAAATTGATGCCGCCGGTAAGCATACCGATAGCAGGCATGATGACATCATTGACAAGCGACGTTACGATTTTGCCGAAAGCGGCACCGATGATTACGCCGACTGCCATGTCGACAACATTGCCCTTCATGGCAAATTCCTTGAACTCTTTGAGGAAATTCTTCATATTTACTATCTGTTTCTATTGTTTATAATACCAAGCTACTTAGGTTTGTATAAGTGCCAAAAACAAATTTAGCCTCTAAAGAACTAAATTTGATATATTCGCAAATTTATTAAAAAAATCGCGCCCCACAAAATATTTACTATCTAACTTATGTTTCGATAGTTAAACTTGTCGCTTATCATCCGTTTTTAGCCAATAAGCAACTCGCAATAATTAGCTGCGAGTAATGCCCAAAGCACCCGCTGCACTTAAGAGTTGCTTATGCTCTATATCTTAATAACCAAATTATCAACTATAACATAATAACGATAAAACAAGTTTAGCCCCCCAAATCATTTAATAAAAAAATATGCCGGTCAGCACGATTTTTATTGGCATAGTTCACAAAAAATTACCTAAATATTTGAACTGTTGGAAAATTTATGTAAATTTGCTGTCGATATCTTAGCAGAAGCCTCCGAGGCAATGCGGGATATGACAAACATTTGGGAAAGCGTTTATTGGCGCTTGCATCTTGACTTGTAGGAACTTCGCAACTTTCAACAATCATCGTCAAGAACAAGGCAACAATAGATGTTCATGGATATGACTATAGTCGGCGCATAGGTATGCGTCGCCCTATATCATATAAGCGTGGGCTTCTGCGTTGCTCGTTCCGACGATGATGGGCAATGCGAAGGCCTCTGCAAGTAGGAACGAGCAAAGATACAGTTCCTGCGCTTTTTTCATTATCACATTTTCAATACCCGGACCGGGAACTCTGCCGGGAGCGTGCGGACGCTTCGAAAACCTCGTTATGAGAAACAAACTCCTCATGGCAGTGATGTTATTGTCGTTATCGACAGGCACTGTCAAGGCCAGCGACTTCTTTTTCGGACTGACCGGCTATGGTTCCAATCTTTGGTTTTCCCCTATAACTGCGAGTTTATACCTGATAAACAATGTGACTCACATGGGTGGCTCGTCAATGTTGGGATATGACTGGGTATCAATAAAGAATGACGACGGCACATCTATCGATGTTGATAACGGCAATTACTTCGGTTTCAAAGCCAGAGATCTGTTCAACAATTTCGGCGGCGGTTTGCAAATAGGCTATCAACCGACATATTCAATCTTCGGAGCATGGGTTACCGGCGGTTATAAATACCGTCAATTCGGTATGAACCTTGATATTCCAGACCAATTGACCGAGCGCTATAAACTCAATGCCTGGTATATCGGTGTGGGAGTACGACTGACTCCTTTCAAAGGCCTTTTGGAAGAACATAACTGGAGTCCGTTTGTCGACTTTGGCACAAGCTATAATGCCATTTTTTCGGCAAAGAGCCCATTTGACAATAATCTTGACCAATTTGGCAAGGGTATGTCAACTTCTGTAGGTCTTGGCGTCAGACTGATAAACGAAAGCTACGACAATGATGACGGCATAAATATCTCTATCGCATTCACTTTTCCTCAATACGACTATTTCAACCGTGATTTCGAACTCTCCAACGGATATAAACCTTATGCCAATATCAAGGCTCGCAATTACTCGGTGTTCCTAAAAATCATGAAAGAATTTTAACACAATGACCATCAGAAATTTAACCACAACCATTATGCTTGCGGCTATGTTTGCGAGTGCATTCTTGGCATGCGCTGACTCACGCAGGAGACACAGTGACACAGCCTTCTCAAATCGCTGGGATGCACCTGATTCAGTTGCTCGTTCGATAATGGGTAACCGTTTGTCAGAACTCGTATCCAACCCTAAAAAGGTAGTGATGTACACCGTAATATATCGAGACACAGCCCACAGAAACAACATATTAGTCGAGCCGGACTTCGTACTTGACAGTATGGTTTGCAAATTATCCAAAGAACAGGCTTCTACCCTCAATTTCATGTTGGTTGCCGACAGTGCCAACTACATGGTTGACACACTCGCGGTACCTATGATACCTCACCGTCCTGCATATGCATTTAATTACATTAATAAAAAAGACACAGCCCTTATATGGTACTCCCCAGGGGATTTCACGTGGGGTATCAGATATGACGGTCGAGACATGTTCTGGTACAATGTTGCCAATCCTTCAATACTCAACAGGTTTTGTCAGAGTCTGACAAAATGAAAAACGTATAAAACAAAATATGAAACGACTAATATTACTCTTTGCTGTATTAGCAACCTATATTTTTGCAGGAGCACAAACGTTCCATGCAATAGTGTTTTGTAACACAATAGACCGCAGTATCGGGCAAAGTATGAGTGTGGAGCTGGCTAATGTGTCTCGACACTTTGGAGTTCTTCAAAATCTTCTTGACGACGACTATCTATTCATAATAACCTCCATCGACGGTAACCGATGTACAGCGTCGAACATACAGTCGATAATCAATGAAATGAATGTCGGCCCCGACGACGTAGTCTTTACCTTTTATGGCGGGCATGGTTCTCATGCCCCCAATAACGCCAACGACCCCTGGCCTCAGTATTGCATGAATACCGGCGACCAAAGCAAGTGGCTACCCATGGCACTTGTCGACAAATGGGTAGCACAAAAAAATCCACGTTTGCGTATCACTATGGCTAATTGTTGCAATGTCGCACAAGAAGGCGTGACTATAAAACCTATGTGGGCAAACGACAGCAGGGCTACAAAACTCGATGGTTACGATGCGGCAGCATTTCGCAAACTATTCGGATACAAAGGAAGCGTAATGGTTACTTCGAGTAAACTTGGCCAATATTCATGGTGCAATCCATACGGCGGCATGTTTACCAACCAATTCTGGGCATCTATGGACAAAATAGGCAGGGGCAATATAAATCCAGACTGGAACTCGCTTATGACATCTGCCGGAAAAGAAATATCTGTAAATACCGACCGTGGTGTAGTACCTCAAACCCCTTATTACAAAATCAATATTCAATCTGGTAATGGCGGTAATGGCGGCGGCAATGCCCGAAGGGACAACAACAGACCACATGACAATTCATTGTCTGACATGCTGGCACGTCTTTTAGACAAATCCGTAGCACAAGATACACGACTGGCATTGATTCCTGACATATTATCAAAATTTTTCAACAGTTCATCCAAAGTTATAACTGTTGCCTCTGATATGTCTACCATGGTTGATTACGAGGATGCTTCAGACTTCTTGCACCGTATATGCCTCTCGCCGTATATTTCAGGCATATCACTACTGAACGACGATAAACAAAACTTAAAAGTACACGAACTCAGATAAATACAACACCTGATGAAGATAAAAATAATATTTTCGTTCTTGCTTATTGTTATTATCTCCGGCATAAAAACATATGCATCCGACAACGGCAAAGAACTTACAGAAAGCCAAAAAGAAATCTTGCGCGAACGAGTTATACAAAAAACTGAAGAATTCTTCAGCTCGTTGAGCAAGATGGTCGACAATACTCTTACACAAAATACACGGTCATATCACCAAAGCCAATTATTAAACCTATTTATGGGCAAAGGCGGGCCTTATAGTATAACCAACGAAGATAACGAGATTGAAGAATCTACAGGAGTAAAGATGTGGACATCAAGCATAAACTCTTCGGTAAAGAACAGCATGCTGCTGCGTAATTATATCAAGAGGTTATACAATCCCGAGACCGGAAGGTCGAAAATGAATTATACAAAGATAAAAATAGAGTCGGCCGATGCCGTCCGTGTCGATAATATCACTCGTGAAGGAGACCATTACGTATGCGTAGCCTACTTTTATCAAGATTTCTACGGTATACGTGACGGCAGGGTTGTTTACAAAGACCGTACGTGCAAAAGAATTAAGTGCTACATAAACCCTATCGACGTACCCGGTCTCGGCAAAGTCTTCGATGCTAAACTTGCCGACATTACTGTGGTATCCACGCAACCCATCTACTGACTATTATGGCAAAATTCACGTCCTTATGCCTTTTATTCTTGTTATGCGTAACTTCGTCATATGGGCAAGTGGTAACATCAAAAAACTCACTCAATTTCCTTTTTGCCCGCAACGTCAAGAGTATTGATGAACTTATCAACCGGTTCAACGGCACTGAATCTCACCCCGACATTGCGCCAGATTCACTGAGCCGTAGAAATAACATACTCTCCCTATTCAATCCTGACATAGACACCGGAGAGTTGACCAAAGATGAGTTCAAACACATTGTGATAGAATTCGTTACAGATGTCGAAAATTGGCCCGGGCGTCTCGACATCGCCAGTGATAATATATTCGTCGAGGTGCCTTGCGACTTCAAATTTGCAGACCGTCCATTCGAAGCCACATTACTTTTACGCCGAGAGACTACCCAACGAGGCTCATCGAGGTGGGCTATTGCAGGGGTCAAGGGGTTGCGCAAAGCTGGTTTCTATTCCAGTCGGTTTACCGGCATAAGTCCTGTTGACCACGAAATGGAGTTTGTCGGCTTCGCCGACCTATTCAACACCAATAAAAAGCTCATACCGAATGTAATGAGTCACAACCGTGGCACAGATGAGCTGTCACTGTTCCTCGGGCTTTCTCAAAGTCACGATTTCAAGTTCGTAGCAGTTCACAGGCTGCGGATTCATTTTCTCGACGTCCCAGGATATGTGTTCTCTATAAGTCAATCGCTCAAAGAATCAGACATGGGTGCTTGGATGATTGACCATATCGACAGGGCCGGTGATTTCAATAAATTAGAATATATCAACCAACTTTTCGGCTTAGGACAGTAAATATGAAAAAGCTACTCATTGTACTGATATTTGCCTTGACTACAATGGTGCAGTCTAAGGCACAGGTCTTCTACCACCGTGTAGACATAATGACCGGTAATCTTTATTCATTCGTTGCATCAAACCTGCTATCAGCAGGCTTGAACTACCTCTCACAAGACCGCCTGCTCGACACTTCTTTTGGGTATTCGGTGTACAGCAGTTCCTGCGATTATGGCTCCGTCAAGATGAAAGACTACAATCGCGTAGGCATTACCATGCGTGATTTGATTGCTGATAGTTCGTACGGTGTAAAACTTGGTTACCAAAGCTTCTATCCAGGAGTATTCAACTGGGGTATATACGGATCTGCACATTATAAAATCAACAGGTTAAAAATGGAATACTCGGAAATGTTAATGCCGCAGGATATCCACCGACTGCAACTGGGAGGTGGCGTATTACTGTCTTTTGGCTCAATCGACAGTGCGGCAAAAGCAGTTATTGAGGCAGGTATACGCTACAATATACCAGTAAGATACCGTGGGGCGTGGGGCAATGATGCCGCATCGGTTTTGAACAAGGGTATTACCAACCACTATTCAATCCGTTTCGGCGGTTTCGGCGTCCTACAAGGACTCGGTTTATTTGCCGAAATACCATTATATAATTTGGTTAAGGTAAATGATATATGTCCTGGTTTTTCGTTCCGACCTTTCTCATTCGGAATAACATACACCATAATGCCATGGAATTAAGAAAAACACTGTGCATAGCGATATCTGTAGCAATTGTCCAACTGTCATTTGGTCAAATACCTGTACCTGCTGCGGTAGAACAATTTTATAATGGGATGGAGCGGATGGTGGCGTGTAACTCGTCTGCCGAAATTTGCGAACTTGAAATGATTATGAACAAGTGTTTTTTCGGGCATGA
>Ga0209694_1001309_pt1 | contig 28276 bp, 26 predicted proteins | sample GluameincwithD2O_FD_187499 | JGI IMG/M metagenome (GOLD analysis project Ga0209694, IMG submission 187499) | Mouse cecum microbial communities from Vienna, Austria - Glucosamine amended microcosms incubated with D2O (SPAdes) (version 2) | ecosystem: Host-associated > Mammals > Digestive system >... | reverse complement strand
TTGCTGTAGAAATCAAGGGAACTGGTCCAGGAAGAGAAGCCGCAGTCAGAGCACTGCAGGTGGCTGGACTTGATATTTCAATGATCAATGACGTGACACCTATTCCGCATAACGGGTGCCGTCCGCCAAAAAGACCCCGCGGATAAAAACGAAGGAGGCAGTCGATGCACGAATTTGAACGAGCTTCATTTCATCAGGAAAGTGTGGATGAGGAAAAAAATCAGGGAAAATTCCTGTTTGAACCTCTCGAAAGAGGTTTTGGGATTACTGTAGGTAATGCAATCTGCAGAACCCTTCTTTCCAATCTGGCCGGTATGGCTGTAGTAGGAGTTCAGGCAGAAGGACTTGATCCAAACAGTCCCGTATTCAACGCGATTGAAGAGGATGTTGTCCGTTTGTCACTGAATGCCAAAGGTCTGCGCCTTTCCGGTGAAACAGATCAGCTGGAAACCCTAAAAATTGAAAAAGCAGGACCGGCTGTCATTACCGCAGCAGATATCATCTGCCCGGAACATATTGACGTAGCTGATCCTGACCAGGTCATCTGTCATCTTAAAGAAGGACAGAGCCTGAATATGAAGCTTTTTGCAGCCAGTGGTACTGGATACAAGAGTGCTGCTGACGTAAAAGCAGAATATGAATTGCCAGAGGATACCGTCGTGCTGGATGCTACCTTCACCCCGATCCGCAACGCAGAATATCTGTCTGAACCGGCTAGACTCGGACAGGATATTAAATATGACAAAGTACATATTGATGTAACGACAAACGGAACCCTGACACCCTTATCGGCTATTAGCCAGGCCGCCAAGATTCTGGTTCAGGCACTTGACGTGATTGTTCCGCTAGCAGATCTGAATCTTGAAGAAAGCTTTACTGTTCAGCAGCCGCTGCCTGAGGATTCTGGTAAATCCAGCACGATGCTGATTGAAGATCTGGATCTGTCAGTCCGCTCCTACAACTGTCTGAAGAGAGCCGGAATTCAGACTGTCGAAGAACTTACCCAGAAAACAGAAGAAGAAATGATGCATGTTAAGAACCTGGGTAAAAAATCGCTGCAGGAAGTTAAGGAAAAGATGTATCAGCTTGGCCTGACTTTCAAGAACAGCTACGAATAAACAGGAGATTAGAATGCAAAACAGGAAACTGGGGCGTACTTCCGATCATCGGAAAGCCATGCTCAGAAATATGGCTACTTCCCTGATTCTCCATGGAAAGCTGGAAACGACTGAAATGAAAGCAAAGGAACTTTCCAGTGTCATGGATCATCTGGTCACTCTCGCTAAAAGAGGTGATCTTCATGCCAGAAGACAGGCTGCGGCTTATGTTCGGCATGTAGATACTGAAGATGGCAATACAGCTCTTCAGAAACTCTTTGACGTAATCGGTCCTGAATACAAAGACAGAACCGGTGGATATACAAGAGTGACTAAAACTCGCGTTCGCCGCGGAGATGCAGCTCCAATGGCTGTCATCGAATTTGTGAAGTAGAATCAAATCGAAAAAAATCACCAGCCGGGCGAAAACCCCGGAAATTTCAAACATAAATTTGCTTTATCAGAATTACCCGAAATCAGATTGCGCATGAAAGAAAAAGGCTTCTTCATCAACCTTTTTCTTTCTTTTTTTTACTCTTGGGATATTGGGATTTATAATTTGCCTGCCAAACTGTCCTTATAAAGGTTATTCACTGGCAATATACCTATATTAAATAAGGCGATTATTCCATGTAAAAGCTTTCACAAAACTTAAGAAATTGTAAAGATTTACATTGGGTTGTGCTCGAGACTTGATTCTATTACCGGTGTAAACCTATAATAAATACAGCTTTCGGAATTTCAGGATTTGCCAAATCCGATTTTTAAAGAAACACCCATTGGTTTTAAGTAAAAATTGTAATGAAATCATTTCTGGCATCACCCACCCGGGATGTCAGGAGAAAGCGGAGAAGGGAGAAAAGTATGGCGAAAGATTATTTTAAGGACTGTAAAGCAATAACCAATACCGTTTTAGAATATCTAGTAAAGAAAAAGAATTATAGCGATAATCTTTACTATACGATTGATATTCTCAACGTCAACGACGAAACCGCTAAGGTCATGATCTGCGAAGACACATTAATGCTGACTAAAGAACAGGGTAACTGGACAGTCCCTGCAGCGGCAGAAATTTAATTCCTGAACGATCAGGAAATTTGAGATAGAAACAGACTACTCACTTACCATCAAACTCCCTTATAATAGAGGGAGTTTTTTAATGTTCATTTTGAGAAAAATTCGAATCATATCCGTAAATGAATGAGTAAAAGAGTTGTTCATCTATTTCAGTGAATTGAAAGACGGATCCAAGTCAGCTAGAAGACGTATAAACGCCTTTTATCTGTCGATAGTTGAAAAGAGGAATTAAATGCTTCTAAGTGCAAAAAATTTATATAAGCAGTATGTAGATAAACCAATACTTGACCACCAGGATCTGAGTATTGAAGAGGGCGATCGAATCGGATTGATCGGAGTCAATGGATGTGGTAAATCAACATTATTGAAAATTTTGGGTGGTAAGGAAGATTATGATGGTGAAATTATTACTTCCAAAGATTTGAAAATTGCCTTGCTTGAACAGAATCCAGCTTTTACAAAGGAGAGCGTTCAGGAAGAGCTCGAATACCGCAACTCACTTTCAAAACATCCAGCTGAAGCTTTTCGAGTTAAGGCAATTGCCACCCGTTTTGAGCTTCCTTATGACCAAACAAAAATAGATACGCTCTCTGGCGGAATGAAACGAAGACTTGATCTTGCAGCAATTCTTCTTTCAGATGCCAATCTTTTGTTACTGGATGAACCAACAAACCATCTCGATCACGAAATGATTGAATGGCTTGAAAGCGAATTATCAAAATCAAAGAAAGCCGTTTTAATGGTCACACATGATCGCTACTTCCTGGAAAGAGTGACTGAGCAGATCCTCGAACTCGATCATGGAAAGCTTTACCTGCATAAAGGAAGCTATTCTGATTATCTGGAGAATAAAGCTGCCAGGCAAAATCTGGAAGCAGCAAACCAACAGAAGATAAACAACCTGTACCGACATGAACTTGAATGGGTTCGCGCCGGTGTACAGGCCAGATCGACAAAATCAAAATCCCGCCTGCAGCGGTTTGAAGAACTGAGAAGCTCAAGACATTCTCTGGCGCAGAAGAACCTGGAAATGCAGATCAGTTCAAGCAGACTGGGGAAGAAGACGGTTGAATGGAGAAACATTACCTTTGGCTATGATAAGGAGCATCCCTTAATCAAAGATTTTTCCTATCAGACAAAACGGACTGATCGAATTGGTTTTATCGGTCCTAATGGATGCGGCAAATCGACGTTCTTGAATCTTCTTTCTGGGGATTTAAAACCGGATCAGGGTGAATTCGAATGGGGAGAAACGGTAAGGGTAGGATACTTCAGACAAAATCTTGAAATGGAAGATCTGGAATTACGGGTAATTGACTATATTCGCAATGAGAATGAACAGATCGAAACAGACAACGGTCTGATCAGTGCTGAAAACCTTCTTGAGCAGTTTTTATTTGATCGTTCTCAGTTTTACCTGCCATTAAACCGTTTATCCGGTGGGGAAAGAAGAAGACTTTATCTGATGAAGATTCTGATGAAAGCTCCAAATCTGCTGATTCTGGATGAACCGACCAATGATCTGGATCTGATTACATTAGAAATCCTTGAAGACTATCTGGATTCATTTCCAGGAATTGTCATCTCTGTTTCTCATGACCGAAGCTTCCTTGACCGGGTTTGTGACATCCTGTTTGTCATGCAGGATAACCAGACGTTTAAAGCTTATCCAGGAGGATATTCTGAGCTTTTAATTCAACAGGAAGAAGAAAAGAAAGCACTAAGACAAAACAAGTGGAAACATCGATCTGCCGATAAATCAATGAATAAAACTGTGAATCATATTCGATTTACGTCTTCAGATAAGAAAGCTCTGCTCGATGCCAATCAGAAAATGGGAGAGCTTCAGGATGAAATCGATCAATGTGTTTCAGCGATGAACGATGAATCAGATTTTGAAAAAGTAGCTCAGTTGACTTCAAAAATGGAAAGCCTTGAGGCACTGCTTGAAGAAACAACACTCAAATGGATGGAGCTTGAAGAAAAGCGGGAAGCCGCTGGAAAATAGAAGGAATCTGAGCGGAACTTATACCTGAGCCATAAGAATTAGCTGCTGCACAAATCGATCGGTTATTGGTCCTCGTCGATAAATTGACGAAATAAGAAAATATCCAGCGATTCAATACATCAAGTCGCTGGATATTTTCGCTTATAGGATAATGATATTTTTTTAATTAGCGGATGATTTTACCTTCGAGATAAAAGCGTTTTTCATTGGCGTGTCCCATTGAGAAAGTTTTTCTTGGAAGGGAACCATCTGCAATTACTCCTCTGAATAATGAGGATTTATTCATACCGGGAAGAATGAATCCAATTGCATGATCCTGCTGAGCCAGAGCACGGACTTCAGAATTTCCATGAATATAGTCTATTTTTCCTGGATGATCATTCAGGTATTGATCAAGGAAGTTTTGAAGAATGGCAATTGCAAGCTCGCCTTTGGAAGAATCGAGCCAGATCATTTCAATATGATCGCCTATAATGCACTCTACCGGAAAACCAGCCGGGTTTGCTTCATCGTTTCTGCTATCACTAAAAAGCGCATAATCTTTCTTTAAAGCCTCGAGAAGCTCATCTGGAGAAGTTTCAGTGATAATTCGGTGGATGGGTTCGAAAACCTGTGAATCGTGGTGAATGTTTTCGAGTTCAGCTAACGCAAAGCGTGCTGGATGATTGATCTGTTCTTCTTCGCTGAGGTTTTGTTTTACCTCTTCCCAGATCGTTTTTGCAGCGGCCAGAGAATGATTTCCATCTCCAACTACAAAAACCAGAGAATCCTCATTGAGACCTGGGTACTTACTGGAAATCGATTGAACGTATTTTTCCAGGGTCAGATCAAATTCGGATGCATCATCCTGATCGATCAGATATCCACTGATATGGCCGCCATTTTGCATCAGATCAAAGTCATATAACAAAGGCAATTGGCCATTTATGGCCTTTTGATTAATGGATGAAAGAAGTTCATCCTTATCATCATCAGCCAATAACAGGATGTGAGGAAGTTCTAAAGGAGCCTGCTTACGGATATTGACACGAGGCGGAATACGCTCCAGGATGGTTGCTTCTGTAGCCCGTATGGCGCTTTTACTGCCAGCGTTGAAATCATAGGTTTCAAGATCGAGCATTCCAATTAATCCCTGACGAACGGTGTCATCATTGAGTGTTCGCCTGACAAAAATATAGCAATCAGGATGAACCTTAAAAAAGGATTCGTTCAGTGCCTTTTCCATACGGGCTGATATCCCCTGCTGGTGGGCTGCTCCTTTTGGAGTACCAATCCAGGCTTCAGGCAGGATAAAACTCAGAGCACTGGTACGATCCTGCAGCTGCTTTTCAACTTCTTCCCAGTATTCAGGCTGTGATGAATACTGATCACAGGCTACGACCGAAAAGTTTTCGTAGTCTTCTAAATCCGGCAGCAAGATATTGGCTGCCTGAAATGGTTTTTGAATCATAACAATACCTCTCTCTATTCTCTTACTTTTGTTCTCTTGCTTTATCAATTTGTTCTCTTGGTTTATCAATAGGCAAAGACTGATCTTTGTGCTCTGATCCGATCATTAGATTAGAACAAAGTTGGCAGTTTTAATTAAAGCGGTTACATTAATCGGTTTAAAAAAGAGGCCGAAAGGCCTCTTTTGATCTCTTCTGAGATCGTATGGAAACTGGATTAAGGATAAATAGATGAGCAGCAGTACAGATTATTTTAAAAAGTCGGCCTGATGCTCTTTGATTCAGTTCAATAAAATTAATGATTGAATACGAATACGCGAATCACTCCGGGCATTTTTTCAATTTCCTCAAGAACATCAGCATCCGGTTTGGAGTTCATATCGGCGATCGTATAGGCGATTTCACCGCGTGATTTGTTCAGCAAGTTTTCGATGTTTGCATCCTGCTGACCTAAAGTATCCGCGATCCGGCTGATCATCTTAGGGGTGTTGGAATGCATAACACCTACTCGATATGGAGTCGTCATTTCAAGATTGACATTAGGCATATTGACGGAATTGACAATATTGCCCTGTTCCAGGAAATCCATGATTTCCATAACGGCTTTATCTGCGCAGTTTTCTTCCGATTCAGCAGTGGAAGCTCCCAGATGAGGAGTCGCAATGACATGAGGATGAGCAGCAAGTTTCTTGCTTGGGAAGTCGGTAATGTATAAAGCGACTTTTCCGGAATCAAGAGCTGCGATCATATCATCTTCATTAACCAGACCACCGCGTGCATAGTTAATAATTTTGACACCATCTTTCATCTGAGCAATAGTTTCTGCATTGATCATACCCTTAGTGGATTCGAGTTCAGGCAGGTGTAAGGAGATGAAATCCGAATCATTGTACAGAGATTTCAGATCCGTCTTATGCTGAACCCAGCGGCTTAAGGCCCAGGCAGCATCTACGGACATGTATGGGTCATAGCCAAGAACTTTCATATCCAGGCGAAGTGCGATATTGGCGACCTTATTGCCAATCGCACCTAATCCGACTACACCTAATGTCTTGCCGGCAATTTCGTTGCCAGCATATTTTTTCTTCTGAGTTTCGACATCTTTGGCAAGGTTATCGTTTTCTGTCTGAGTTTTTGTCCATTCAATACCATGGTAGATATCACGGCTTCCAAGCAGAAGTCCGGCGATGACTAATTCCTTAACGGCATTGGCATTGGCTCCTGGCGTATTGAATACAACAATTCCTCTTTTCGTGCATTCAGGAATATCGATGTTGTTGACCCCAGCGCCTGCTCTGGCGATGGCCTTCAGATTTTTTTGGTAATCGAGATCGTGAAGTTTGGCAGAGCGGACGATAATCGCATCTTCGTTTGTGATATCATCTCCAACCTGATAAGTATCAGGAAAAGCCTCTAAGGCTTTTTTCGAAATATTGTTATAGAGCTTAACTTTTTTCACGCGTATTTCTCCTCAAATTCTTTCATGAAGTCAATCAGAGCTTCAACGCCTTCAACAGGCATGGCATTATAAATGCTGGCGCGCATTCCACCAACGGTACGGTGACCCTTGATGTTCACTAATCCGCGTTCCTTAGCTTCGGCAACGAATTTTTTGTCCAGGTCAGGATTTCCGGTGACAAAAGGAATATTGACGTAAGAACGATCCTGTGGATTGACAGGGTTGGAATAGAGTTTGGATTGATCGATGTAGTCATAAAGCATATTTGCTTTTTTATGATTAATCTTTTCCATTTCTTCCAGACCACCGATTACGTCTTCAAGCCATTCGAGCGTCAGACCAACCATGTAAATTCCATAAGTTGGCGGAGTATTGTACATCGAGTTGTTATCAACATAGGTTTTATAATCCAGCATGGCAGAAGGAATATTCTCATTCTGCTGTTCAAGCATATCTTTTTTAAGGATAACGATGGTCACCCCGGCAGGGCCAAGATTTTTTTGTGCTCCGGCAAAGATCATATCGTAATCTGCCACATTGATTGGTTCGGTGCAGATGCAGCTTGATAAATCAGCGATCAGGCGTTTTCCTTCATGTGGTGGAAGATTCTTATATTTTGTTCCATAAATCGTATTGTTTTCGCAGATGTAAACATAGTCTGTATCTGGATCAAGATCATCCTGTGTGATTTTCGGGATGAAGGTAAAATTGTCATCGGCACTGCTGGCAGCAATGTGTGTTTTACCCAGTTTCTTGGTTTCAGCAATGGCTTTTTTCGTCCATTGACCGGTATTGATAATGTCTGCTCCATTTTTATTGAAGTTCATTGGAACCATGGAGAACTGCAGCGAGCCCCCTCCCTGAAGGAAGAGAATTTCATAATCTTCAGGAATGTTCATCAGTCGACGTAAACGGTCTTTAGCATCACCAAGAATTTTTTCAAAATCGGATGAACGGTGGGACATCTCCATCACGCTCATTCCGGACTGGTTGGCGTTCAGCATTTCATCTGCTGCTTTTTGTAAAACCCATTCGGGCATGCAGGCAGGGCCTGCGGAAAAATTGTAAACTTTATTCATGTTCAGTATGGTGGTCAGCCCACCTCTCTCCTTTCGATATGAGTGTATTAATAGCACTTGTGAAAATTCATTTCAAGAAAATGAAATATTTTTCATAAAAAATGCTTACTTATCCTACCCAAATGTTTTCCGATAATAAACAACTTTAAGATAAATGTCAAAAAACTATCTCTAAACTGTAAAATTCCAAAAGATGAAGATTAAATGTGAATTTCCAAAATGAACAGAAATCAGAAAAAAATTCTTACAGATGATAGTCGGCATGCTTTCAAAAAGTAACCGCATTCAGCAAGCTAATATTATGTAGTCAATCTTGATCAAAGAGAGATATAAAACTGTCGAAACTTGAATTATAAATCTTCGGTTATTGAAAACCGTTTTATAACCGGCTTCATCTTAAAATGGAATTAACCGTCCTCTACAGATGATCCATGTCTTTGAAACTGGATATTTGCAGGATGAAGAAATGGAGGATGAAATAATGGCTGATTTTTTTGAAACACTTGAAAACGATATGAGAAAAGGGGCTGACGAAATCCGCAAGGGCTGGGATGCCTTTAAGGGATCGCTGAAGATGGCTGCTTTTGATTTAGGTCAGAACGAGAAAGAACATCTTGAAGCTGAAAATGCAATTTACACCTGGGCGGATGGAGATGTAGAAGATTTTCCTTACTTCTTTGCAGGAGCAAGCACGAAAGATCAGGCGATGAGAACCCTGGCAACCATGATGATGCATGACGATCGGCTGGTTTCTCCATGTAATGGAGTAGTCGCTTCAATTGATGAAAATAATAATACGATTGCTATCGTGGTGAATGATGAAGTGATTGTTGCGGTAAAGGTATGCACTGGATCGGTTGACTTTTCCAAGGAAGCCACGATTCTGGTTAAGCAGGGCGAGTTTATTCATTTGGGACAGCCGCTGGTTCAGTTCAATCAGAAGATGCATGCAAAGACGAAACTTCTTCTGGTTAAACCCGCTTGCACCATTGATTTAAAAGCCATGGGATTCAAACCGGCTGCAAGCAAGGGAACCCAACAGGCTGGAACCAAGTTAATTTCGAAATAACTCGTGAAGGTCCATGCCGTACTGTTCAGCAGAGTATGAATCTATGCTGAAATCGATGGATAACTCATCTGAATATAGCTCAAATTGATGCTTTTCAGGATAAATACTGAATAGCTTAATCTCCAGGAGGCCGCTGAGCATGTCAATGGCAATTACGAATACATTGAGTATGCTTGAAATAGGAATAAACCAATCAAGGAGGTTTAAGAAAATGAGTGATTTCTTTAAAGATTTAGGACAGGATTTCAAGGATCTTGGTGAAAAGGTTGAAAAGGGCGCTAAAGAATTTGGCGAATCCGTTGAAAAAGAATGGGATAAACTGAAAGGCGATGCCAGCAAGACAGGTGCCGAAGTCAAAGACAAAGCCGCTGACCTGAAAGAAGAAGCAGAAAAAAAAGCTGCTGAACTGAAAAAAGAAGCAGACGCAAAAGCTGCAGAAGCGAAAGCTGATGCTGCAAAAGACGTAGCGGATGCAAAAAAAGATGTTGCAGAAGCAACTGCCAAAGTAAAAGCTGACGTAAAAGACGCTGACGCTAAGATCAAAGCTGATGCCGCTGACGCCAAAAAAGACGTTGAAGAAAAAGTAGCTGAAGTCAAAAAAGATCTGAAATAAATTCTGATCCTTCAGATAGAGATTATGACTTCGATGGTTATAATCTCATTAATTGAATGAAAACAAATGGAAAACGGAGATAAATAGTTTCCGTTTTTTTTCTGCCAAAATTTACTGACTTGTTTCTAATGCCTGATGTGATAAATCAGTAAACAGAAATAAACAGGATTAACCATAATGATATACCATTTGGAGCGCTGTGATTAACTGATCAGAGAAATGAATCGTTTCCTTACGAGATGAATCTTTACATTGGAAACGATTTTCTGACCGCCCATACAGGTTGTTAAAATAAGCCGATTTATGACAGACGATAATGAAGTTTATAAATTAATCCAAAGCGTTTCAGAAGTATGACAAATGAATAAAATGGAATCTTATTTGGATAAATTTGGGATGATTTTGGACTGAAATTGTATAGTTTGTGAGAAGGTGCGTTTTCCGAGGAAAAAATATGGGTTTTTTGTTTGATTTCATACAAAAACAACAAACAAGTCTTTGAACAACACGCTATTATCCACTAAGTATTGATTTTAGTATCGTGTTGTGTTGTATTTAGATAGAAACGCAGGAGGTAACCATGGTAAAGAATAATATTGAGGTGGATATCAAGGTCAAACTTCTTGAAGGCGGCTATACGCAGGAAAAACTCGGAACTAAGATTGGGACAACATCCCAGTATGTAAACCGAATCATCAAGAAAAAGGATGGCTTACTAAATAAGACATTCATTCAGATGATGGAAGCCCTTGGTTATGACATTGAGTTAGTTTATATCCCCCGTCCAGACGAAACGATCTGAGCGACGAAAAAAACTGATCAAGCTTCATAGCACTAAATCTCCAATATAAGGACTCGCGCCTGTCGCTCATTGAGCGAATGACGAATCCCTCGATCATAAAAAGGGAAGATTTCATGAATGGTCTTCCTTTTTTATGGTTGAAAAAGATTAATGGTAACCAGGTTTTAAAGTTCTGGATATCCTGATAGATGGATCAGATCGTACAGTATTCAAAATATCCAGTCAGCATCCGTTCATATTCGGCTGCAAAATCTGTGATAACAATTTACTCCCTGAAAGCTGACAGTGATGGAACTGTCTTTTTTTTTTCGAATGGAGGAATTTCCTTAAAACAATCCTTATATATCATCGGTAAATATGACCGACATCCGATTTAGAAGAGAATGATTTTATAGAAACAGAATTAAAGAGTGATTGCCATGTTCGAAAAACTGATCGAGAACAGACTTGGTTGATGGCTCCTATCGACTGGCCATTTATATTTTCTTTGAACAATTGAACGAATATACCTGTAAAAAGATGCCTCCCATATTATGTAAGCATTTTCAAATTATCTGTTGAGGATTATACTAATCACATTGTTAATCAGTATTATCTATTATTTGTGGTAATCAGATAAATGCTGGGAATATGAATCGATTTACGATGTAGGGAAGAGGTATTAGTTATGGCAAAAAAGAAAAAGAAAATAAGAAAAATACATGCAGGATTACTCGCAATCACAGGGATCATTGCTCTCAGTATGCTCTCAGTCTTTGCGGTCTCGAAAATATTCAGTCCCCTCGAAAACCAAAATGAAGAAAAAAGTAATGAAGCAAATCCTGAGGTGACGGATGACTCTGTCCAGAATACAGATTCAGAAAGTACCAATACAGGAAGAGTCTCTTCTTTTACTTTCACCGGAGTAGGAGATAATTTACTGCATGATCCGATCTTTCTTTATTTTGAAGAAGATACTGGGACCAGAGATTTTCTTCCAATTTATGAAGCAACCATGGACAAAATGCTTGCTGCTGATCTGGCCTATATTAACTTTGAAACCCTGTGTGCTGGGGATGAATATGGACTGTCCGGATATCCTGATTTTAATGGACCGGTGGAGATGATTGATGCACTGGCTCAGACTGGCATCGACTGGATTTCTACGGCAAGCAATCATTCACTTGACCGAGGACCAGAAGGTTTGATGACGCAGATGTCTTATCTGCAGGAACATTACCCTGCTATTACTTATACAGGCAGTTATATGTCTGAAGAAGCTTACAACACGCCAATCGTTAAGGAAATTAATGGAATTAAGGTTGGAATGGCAACTTTTACTTATGGACTTAATGGCCGTGCTTTGCCTGAAGGGTATGAATGGCTCGTTGATGTATATGATGAAATGGATGGAACCATCAAGTACGATCGGATGCAGACGGTTTTGGATCGTTTAAAAGACGTCAGTGATGTGCAAATTGTTACAATGCACTGGGGTGTTGAATATGAAAATACTCCAAATGAGGAACAGGTGGCGATCGCTCAATTCCTGCACCAAAATGGTGTTGAAGCAATTATCGGAACTCATCCTCACGTCATTCAGCCAGCTGAAATGCTTGTTAGTGATGATCAGACAACTTTAGTCTATTATTCACTTGGGAACTTTCTTTCAGCACAGAATACGAATATGACCATGGTTGGGGGTATGGCAGATTTTACTCTGAATTATAATTTCGATTCTAAAAAAGCTTCCTTTTCCGATGTAAAATTTATACCGACAATTACCTGGATTTCACCTGATCTGCGCAGTTATCAGACGCATACCATCGATCAATGGGATGATAATCTTTCCACAAATCATTATGTAACTCAGATTGAAGGAATGGATCTTTCGAAAGGATGGGTTCAGGAGTATGTCCAGAGTGTTATGGGAACTCCAGAAAATATAGAGATAGTTTATGAATAATCAAAAAACTCCAAAAACAAAAACTGTGGCGGAAAACCGGAAAGCTCGTCACGAATATGAACTTTTTGACCGCTATGAAGCGGGGATTGAGCTCAAAGGTACTGAAATCAAGAGTATCCGCAAGGGCAAAGTCCAGATGAAGGACTCATACATTTCGATTAAAAATAATCAGGCTGCCATTAAAGGTCTTCATATTTCCGGATACGAGTTTGGGAATCGGTTTAATCATGATGAAACCAGAGATCGTCGTCTGCTGCTTCATAAAAATGAAATTCTTAAACTCGATCAGGCTGTAAGAGTAAAAGGATATACTTTGGTTCCAATCCGCCTTTATATCAGTCACGGTCTGGCAAAAATTGAAGTTGCCTTGGCCAAAGGTAAAAATCTTCATGATAAGCGGCAGACCGAAAAGAATCGGGATGCACAGCGAGAAATTCAAAAGCACTTAAAACAGAATTATTCCTGATTTTTTAAGATTCAGGAATGCTCAAAATTTAAAGCATCTCTGAATGTAATCCAAAAAAGGCAAGTCTTGATATTGGATGTTTTCCAATTCAAACTTGCCTTTTCTTATGGTTGAAAGAAACTTATTTTCTCAGAAAATTCTGATCTCTTTCAGGAATTCCATCTTGATCGCTGATATAACGTTGAATTTTCATGTGCAGGTCGTATTTATCTCTTAATTCAGCAAGATCTTTCATCATATTTGATGCATGATGGAGGTCAATCGCTTCCTGGTTTTCCCATTCATCGATCAGTAAAACAGAATGTGGATCGTTGAATGGAAAAAAATATTCATATCGAATGTTACCTTCTTCTTCACGGATCTTCTTTGCGATCTGTCTTGATTCCATTTCCATTGCAAATTTTCGGGCATTATCGCCTTCGCCGGTATAAAACAGATGGATGAGAATACTCATAGTTTGTTTTTCCTTACGTTCCTTTTCTACTTATTTTGTTTTGTAATATTTCAGACAAAATAACCATATAGGAATTCTTAGATACTGTCTAAAGAATTTTAGCATAACAGATGTTTTTGCATACATTTTGCATAAAGAAGTCAAAAGCAAAAGCGATAGATTCCATCGTTAGAATCTATCGCCAGATTAAAGCCTGACTGACCGGGAAGATACTTGGAGCATTTTCTTATTTATATCGCGAGGTTGTACGGGCCAGGGAAGTCAGCATTCCATCCAGATTTTCGTAATCTGAAAAGGATCTTTGCTGCTGAATTTTAATCAGCTCATCGATGATGGTTTCCATTTTATCAACTGTCTGCTTAGAGTCATTTACATATCCATCAAGGATGGCAAGCCGATCAGCTGTAGCCTGGGCGCTTCCAAACATCGAGACTGCAGTGGATGCCTTTTGATAGTTATTCCAGAGGACTTTGCTTGCGTCGTTCATCACACTTTCGTAGCGGTTGATTGAAATGATCGAACCTGAAAAATATTCCTGAAGAAAACCGAAAATGGATTCCTGCCTCGAAGTCATTTCTGAATAAAGCTTTCTGAGGATATCAAGCCGTTTGGTATATTCAGGATCTGCAGCTTCAAAGATTGAGGCTTTTTTTCTTGGCAGATCTGGTTTGATCGGCTGTTTTGGAGCAGAGTCTTTTGTCCTGCGGCTGGTGACTCTTGAAATCAGGTGAATGATCATAATGAATGCGCAGATGACAAAACCAATCGATATAAGGTTTAAGCCAAACCCAAAGATTGAACCATCAAGCCGAAATACCCATTTGAAGTACTGCATGAGTAATGAGAGAACGAAAGAACCGATTGTATATAGAAGAATCTTCAATGGATGCATTTCGACTAATTCCGAAGAAGCTTTTCCTGTCTGGAAGACAATGTGCTTAGTTGCTGTGATTTTCTTTTTCATTGAATTTTGGCAAGTTTCTTCTGATCTCAAGCGGGAAGAACCTTGCAGCCCCTCCTTTCTGCATAAGTCTTCTGATTTTAAATTCTTAGAGGTTTCTAAAATTTCTAAATGAGGAAAACGAATTTTCTTTCTAGTCAGGCCCCAGGTTAAATCCATAATGGGTTGACTAATCAGATAATTTTCAGGGATTGTGCTAAAACCAATTTCTTACATTAGATCCTGTAACTATTTCCTGCTATTGAGTATATCAGTTTCAAAGAAATCCTTTGGTAGAATGTAAGAGCGTTAAGAAAACTAATTTTCAGTACTTATAATCTTGCAGCTTTAAAAACGATTTACATCCAAAAACTCATCCAGAACGTTTCTTTTAATATCAATATAAGAGGACGATGCGAAGAGATAATTAGTTTAAGTTCAAACAGAAAATTTTGAAATTAGAAATGGAATATGTATAAAAATGAATGCTCAACAGATGCCTCAGCTGCCAAACGAGGATGCTCCTAACTCTGAAAATCATGCAAAAAGGTGCTCGCTGAATCCAGAAGCGAAAGAACCGGATTTTAAAAGCCTGGATGATGATTCTGTTCAGGCTGATAATATAGCTTATCAACGATGCAACTATACCGATCTGTCGAAAACCAGTTCATCAACAAAGATGAATCACTTTCGTCCAGGCTTCTGGATTAGTACTCTGGCGATTGCTGGTGCAGTAATGATTGGAACGGGATCTCTATTCAGAGCGATAATCTGGCCCCATTCTTCATATGAAGAAGCAGCAACAGTGGCTGAATATGATGATGATTACTGGTTTGATACGGCATGGAGCGAAACGGTGGAAGCTCAACCGGTCAGTGTCTATGTTAATGAAAACAATCGGCCGGTAATTACGTTTAAACTGGAAAAAACAGACCCTGGAGTCAATATGGAATTTGCGACTGGTGATTTGATCTACAAAGGAATCAATGTTAAAGATTGGGCTGCGTTGCCTTCGATGGGTCCCGCAACCAATGAAGCCTGGATTTCAATGGAGGGAGAAATTCATTTCAGTCCGGAAGAACTCGAAGATATTGTTCTAGATGATTTTGTCCTGGCGGACACTAAAGAAGATTCAATCATTACTCCGATTACAGATCAGATCTATATAGAAGAGGCTGAAGATGATTTGGATACTGATTCGCTGATCCGAATGTACAAAGCCCAAAATCCTTATAACTTTCATAACTTTGAAATTCTTTCTCAGGAATCCAGAAATGGAAAAGAAGAAATTCGGTTCAGAATGAGTAAGCAGGGCAATGAAGACAGTTATTTCAACCCGTATGCTGATCTACAGATCCTATTCAAAAAAGGCGGAGAAGTGGTGTTCGCAGATCAATTTATGCCATCAGAAGAAGTCCAAGATTCTGATACATCGGTAGACCTGACTTATACTACCCCCTTTGATATTCCAGAATATGATGAAGTTGTCATCAGCGATCTGTCCTGATATCAACAATCAGCAAAACAGATTCGAGCATCGCCAAAACGAAATAGAACGGTGAAATGAATCAAAGATGCAAATGCCTGAATCCGAAGATAACGGAATCGGGCATTTTTCACTGTCTGACTTATATAGATATTTCATGAAAAAGTCATTCTGAACTTGAGGTTTTGAATGTGGAAGATTACCTTGTACATGGATTATCCATATTCAAGAAATAAGAAGGAAGGGAAAGAAATGATTTATGAAATAAACCAGAAGCGTCTGCTCAAAACACTTCAGGAACTGATCGAAACTCCGAGTGTTGTAGGCTACTATCCGTGTATTCATCAGCTGCTCGAAGAGCTTGTTGAGCCTTATGGCTTAACAGTCGATTACGATCGCAGACATACGGCCTATGTTAAAATCTCTGGACAAAATCCAGAAAAAACGGTTTGCCTGGGAGCACACTTCGATACGATTGGAATGGTTGTCCGTTCAATCGAAGAGAATGGATGGCTTTCTGTCCGCAATCTGGGAGGATTGAACTTTCATTCGCTTGAAGGAGAGAACGTTCTTGTTCATACCCGCTTTAATGGAGACTATACCGGGATGGTCATCTGCAAATCTCATTCAGTTCATGTATTCGATGATGCCAGAGAACTTGAAAGAGATTTTCCAAACATGAAGATCCTGATTGATGAAGATGTCCATGACAAAACTTCAGTGGAGGCTTTGGGAATTCGTCCGGGAGACCTCATCAGTGTAGATCCAAAATTTGTACTGACGGATACCGGTTATATTAAATCCCGGCATATTGATGATAAAGCCAGTGCAGCTGTTCTAATTGAATGCATTCGAATTCTGGTCGAAAACGGATTGCAGCCGAAGAACAATATATGGTTTGCATTTCCAATTTATGAAGAAATTGGACTTGGAGGAGCCTATGTTCCTGATGAAGTCGAAGAATATCTCGCTTTAGATATAGGATTGATCGGTCATGAACAATCAGGCGATGAAAAGAAAGTTTCAATCAGTGGGGCGGATCGGATTGCGCCTTACGACTGGGATCTGACCAGCCGGCTGATTGAACTGGCCGAAGAAAATGACATCGATTATGTGACAGATATCTATTATCGATATGGTTCTGATGCAACGGCGGCTTTGAATGGTGGGAATAATATTGTTCCTGCAACCATTGGGATGGGAACAATGAATTCACATGGATATGAGCGGACGCATATTGATGGAATCGTTGAGACATTGAAACTTTCGATGGCTTATATTATGGATTCAAAGTGATGATGAACATTCTTCAAAAGAATAACGAAGTCTTCATCGAGACGGATCGTCTGATTTTACGTCCATGGAAACTTGAGGATGCATCCAATCTGTATGAGCTCGTAAAAGATCCGGATATTGGGCCAGCCTGCGGATTTTTGCCCCATGAAAATCCAGAAAAATCCAAGCACATTCTTCAGACGGTTATGATTGCGCCCAACAGCTTTGCAATCACTCTGAAAGAAGATCATAGAATCATCGGTGATATTTCCATCATGTCTTATCCAGAGAAAAAACGTGTTCTTGAAGATGATCGAGCAGAATTTGGTTATTGGCTGGGCAAGGAGTACTGGCACCAGGGATATATCAGTGAGGCACTGAGGGCACTGATTCAGTATGCTTTTGAAAATCTGAATCTGAATCAATTATGGATATGCTATTTCGATGGTAATCAGAATTCTGCCAGAGTCGCCAAAAGAAATGGATTTAAGATCATAAGACTCGAAAAGAATGTCGAAGCAAGGCGGATTGGAAAAACTTTAAATCTTTGGCATACCTGTCTGAATAATTCGGAAATAAAGTTAAATAATCAGCCAGAATAAGAAGTTGTGTTCAGCAGTTTCTCTTTTCATTCTCTTGCACTGTAAGGATTAGCGAATGGAATGATCGAAGGTACTGAAAAAAGATCCAGAAAGATTTGCATTGGGAAAATGCTGTCTTTCTGGATCTTCTGCTTTATGTCTCGAAATTTTTAGCTTGGATTTTGAACCTGGTCAAAATCTTAATCTTCTTCGAGGATGTGTTCAAAGGCTACATGCAGCACAGAGTGGATATGAGAATCATCAAGAGAATAAAAAACAGTTTTACCTTCTTTACGGCTTTTTACCAGCTTGGCTGCTTTTAAAGCTTTAAACTGATGTGAAATGGCAGAACGGGACATTCCAACAACGTTTGCCACATCACTGGCGCAGAATTCGCCCTTTTCAAGGGTGATCAGTATTTTTAATCGGGTGGGATCTCCCATGATTTTATAAAACTCGGCAAGCCGGTTCAGATCGTTGTCAGAGGGTAACTCTTTTTGGACTTCCAGGATTCTCTTTTCGTCCAGGGTTTCATAATTCAGATCATTGTCATTCATAAATAAAGAGTATCACATCGAAGGCCTGCATCTTTTGATTGATACATTTTTAAACAGAATACAGTATTTGAGGGGATTTCATTTGAATATTTCTCAGGATCACTGCCTGTTTGATTGGGCCAGATAAGAACATGGATCTCTAATGTAGAAAATCAGGGAAGATCTTTAGGAAATGGTTTCAGAATCGCGAGAAAGTCCGGAAAATATGAAAAATAATAAGGTTTCTATATTGACGAAAATGCGAAAGACAGATTAAAATATCACATTACATGGGGATGTTTTAGGTATTCGATGAGTAGAAGCTTGGAACACACTACAGCCGAGTGGTTTCGTTAAAAACCAAAACCAAAATAAACGCTAGAAACAATAACTATGGCCGTGCAATGGCCTTTGCTGCTTAATTAGACGAATATAGTCTTGCAGCCTTTCTGAACGAGTTCGCTTTCTTCTAGTTCAGATCGATGGCGAAAAGAAGATTGGATGGATTATGGGCTGGATAGTTTCATCTGAAATACTTACAGTCGACCCGAAAGAAATCGTGTTTGTCCGAGTCTTTCGGTATTCTGACAAACTAAGCTGTAAACAATAGTGAGTTCGTGGGGCTCTGCTTAGACGCGAGTTCGATTCTCGCCATCTCCACCATGTGAATATAACTCCTTTATATAAAGGATAATCAATAAACAATGCAGCAAAAAAATGTAGTTTTTTTTCTGGAGAGCCAGTACTGAACCCAATATTGGGTTTTGATGCCGCTTTCCAGTTTTTTTTTCTTTCTATACTGGAAGGTTTTGCTTCTTAGCGAAGCGAATGTCAGAAATGAATTAGAAGCTTATTGGCTCCAATAGCTTATTTTTTATTACGGTTAACTGCATATAAACCGTAAGTACTTCATGAACTGCATTTTAGATAGCTTTATACCGTTGATTGTCAGACTCAAGCCTGTAATCTCCTGAAATTCACGTCATAAAAACATTTGGTTTTGGGGTTGATTTTAGAAATTGAAATGATAAGATAAACAGGCATTGCATGGGGTGTTAGCTCAGCTGGGAGAGCGCTACGCTGGCAGCGTAGAGGTCACGGGTTCGAGCCCCGTACGCTCCACCATTATGTCAATTACTCTCGGTATCCATTGGGTATCGAGTTTTTTTGTTTTCTTTCATTTATTTTTTTCTGATCGAGATGAAATCCAAAGATGGATTGAACTCTTTTGGTAATCCGCTTAATGCTGAATCGAATTTTGCTTAAGGTTTTGAGCAGGTCGGTTCTAATCAGAACGCTGTTTCCGAAGTCTCTCTAAAAAAGCGGGAATTCAGAGTAAAATCTTCCAATGCTAATATAATCGGTCAAATTAATTTACAAATACACATTCGGTATAACAATGGTTTGGATTCAGTCATTTCGATCATAGCTTCTAAAGGATAGCTGAAGAACAGAGCCGGATTGTAGGGAACGTTTTTAAAAACAAAAAGAAAGGCAAAAAAGGAAATTTCAGTGAAGAATAAGTGAAGTTTGAAACGTTTTTACTCTCAAAAAAGAATAATTGAGAAATTATCAGAAATAAACTGTACGATTATTACGTTCAAAAAAGAACAATTATTGAGTTTTAATAGTTTCTGGAAACGTTTTAGCAAAAAAAACGCCATACAATGGAAACGTTTTAAAGTTTTTACGAAAAGTTATAGCTTTTTTGATTTGGAACCGTTATGATCAATGCAGTTGAAAGCGATAACAAAAATTACGTGAGCCATATCGCTTGTTGAATCTGGTTAAACCAGGGAGGAGAAAAAACATTATATGAAGAAATGGCAAAATTTAGTTGCAGTATGTGCAATGAGTGCTTCCGTTCTTGCAGGATGCTCCAGCACATCTTCTGATGCTGCAGATTCTAATGGAGAAGCTGGGGCAGCTGACGGAGCAAAAGGGTCCGTTTACTACCTGAACTTCAAACCTGAACAGGATGAAGCCTGGCAGAACCTTGCTAAAAAATATACAGAAGAAACAGGAGTTGACGTTAAAGTCGTAACAGCAGCTTCCGGAAACTATGAAACAACTCTGATGTCCGAAATGGGTAAGAGCGGTGCTCCAACTCTGTTCCAGGTCAATGGACCTGTAGGTCTGAAAAACTGGGAAGACTATGCTTACAACCTGTATGACACTCCAGTATTTAATCAGCTGACAAGCGATGCTTATGCTCTGTTCGTTGGTAAAGATGATGTGGCTGCTATTGCTTACTGCATCGAGTCCTATGGAATTATTGTAAATACAACCCTGCTTGACAAAGCTGGTTACAAGGTAGAAGACATTCAGTCCTTCGAAGATCTGAAGAAGGTAGCTGACGATATTACTGCCAGAAAAGATGAACTGAACTTCAGCGCATTTACATCTGCAGGTATGGATGGATCTTCTGACTGGCGTTTCAAAACTCACCTTGCTAACATGCCAATCTACTTCGAATATCAGGAAGATGGAATTACTGATACAGATGCTATTAAGGGAACTTACCTCGACAACTACCGCGACATCTTTGATCTTTACATCACTGATTCCACAACTCCAGGTAAAGACCTTGCAGCGAAAACTGGTGATGACAGCCGTAACGAATTTATCTCCGGTGAAGCTGTGTTCTATCAGAACGGAAGTTGGGAATACAACGAACTGATCAAAAACGGTTTAAAATCTGAAGAAATCACTATGATTCCAGTTTATATCGGTGCTGGCGACGAAGCTAACCAGGGTCTGACAACTGGTACTGAAAACTACTGGGTAGTAAACAAAGAAGCCAGTGAAGAAGATATTCAGGCAACTCTTGACTTCATGAACTGGTGCGTAACTTCTGAAGAAGGAACAACCGCAATGGCCGATGAAATGGGCTTCGTAATTCCATTCAAAGATGCTAAACCATCTGAAAACGTATTTGTACTTGAAGATGTAAAACTGACTGAAGAAGGAAAGACTCCAGTATCCTGGAACTTCACAACTATGCCTTCTGAAGAATGGAAGAATGCTCTTGGTTCTGCTCTGACTGCTTATGCAGCTGATCCAACAGATGCTAACTGGGAAGAAGTAGAAAAAGCATTCGTTGAAAACTGGAAAACTGAATACGATTTAGCAAATAACTAAGAGTATTCATCTCAGTTCTTTCAAAATAACAGGAATCGATTTGAATTATCCGGCTGGTTAGATTGAATAGCCAGTCCTGACGGAAATATACAATTGTCATACCTGATAAAGCTAAAGTTTATTTGATTTAAATTGCAGAAGCAGGCAGATGAGTCGCTGCCTGCTTCTTTTCATTCAGAAAGGTAAAACGTTTTAATGCAACGAACTTATAAAAAATATGGATGGATGTTCGTGCTTCCGACCCTGATCGCGTTTACGATCGGATTCATTATTCCATTCATCGAAGGTCTGTATCTTTCATTCTGTCAGTTCACCACCGTAGGAAACGCTGTATTTAACGGTTTTTCCAACTACATTGCGGCATTTACAGATGCTTCATTCCTGCGTTCAGCCGGTTTTACAGTCCTGGTAGCCGCAGTGAATGTCATTCTGATCAACGTTCTGGCTTTTGCCTTAGCTCTGGCTCTGACGCAAAAGCTGAAAGGAACGAACTTCTTCAGAACTGTATTCTTTATGCCTAACCTGATCGGTGGTATCGTTCTGGGTTATATCTGGCAGATCTTAATCAACTGTGTACTGGCTTTAGTAGGACAGCCATTACTGAAGTTAAACGCAACAGCCGGGTACTGGGGTATCATCATTCTGATGTGCTGGCAGCAGATCGGTTATATGATGATCATTTATATCGCCGGTCTTCAGAATGTACCAGATGATCTGGTGGAAGCAGCCAAAATTGATGGCGCTACAGACTGGCAGATTCTCTGGAAGATCAAAATCCCGATGATGATGCCTTCCATCACCATCTGTGTCTTCCTGACATTAACCAATAGCTTTAAGCTCTTTGACCAGAACCTCGCCTTAACCAATGGTGATCCAAACCACATGACAGATATGCTTGCTCTGAACATTTATCAGACATTCTACGCTCGTGCTGGTAAGGCATGGAAGGGTATTGGTCAGGCCAAAGCCGTTATTTTCTCAATTGTTGTGGTATTGATCAGCTTCTGGCAGCTCAAAACAACTAGAAGTAAGGAGGTTCAGCAGTAAGCATGAAAGATAAAAAGAAACTGACCCGGATGCTTCTGGTAGGCCTTCTGATTATTCTGGCCTGTGCCTGGATTTATCCGATCGTAATGATCCTGATTAACTCGCTGAAACTCGAATCAGCGATCTCAACCAATACGACTTTTGACATGGTCAATGGCGAAACATACGCTGGTTTAGAAAACTATTCAAAAGCCTTCAGTTCCTTTGGATTCATGCAGTCCTTAGGTTACTCGCTTTTCATCACAGTAACATCCGTAGCTGCAATTATTATTCTGTGCTCGATGTGTGCCTGGTATATCACCCGAGTTCATTCCAAACTGAACTCGTTCCTGTATTACCTGTTTGTATTCTCGATGGTTGTGCCATTCCAGATGGTTATGTTCACTCTGTCTCAGACTGCTGACATGCTCAAGCTGAACAATCCGTTCAACCTCTGGATTATCTACCTTGGATTTGGTGCCGGACTTGCAGTCTTCATGTTTGCCGGTTTTGTTAAATCCATTCCGCTTGAAATCGAAGAAGCGGCTCTGATTGATGGATGTACTCCTCTTCAGACCTTCTTCAAGGTGGTTGTGCCAATTCTAAAACCAACCATGGTTTCTGTAGCGATTCTGCAGGCCATGTGGGTATGGAATGACTACCTGCTTCCAACTCTGGTTCTTGATATTACCAAGTACAAGACCATTCCAATGCTGATCCAGTACTTCCGCGGTTCTTATGGCCGAGTGGAAATGGGTCCGATGATGGCTTCCATCATGCTGACAATCATCCCTGTGGTCATTGTCTACATCTTCGGTCAGAAACACATCATCAAGGGTGTGGCTGCCGGTGCTGTAAAAGGATAGCCTTCTTAAGCTCAGTTTCCAGAAAACTGAGCTTTTTTTTCAGCCTGATCTTCTATTCTGAAAGGAAGAGAAGATCAGTAAATCAATTTCATCAGATTTTGTACAAATCATTTCGTTAACGAATAATCAAAAAGTAGAAAGAGGTACGCTCAATGAGAAAAAGCGGAATATTGCTTCACATCACCTCTCTTCCTGGGAAATACGGAATCGGAACCATGGGAAGAGAAGCAAGAGAATTTGTTGATTTTCTGAAAAAATCCGGTCAGTCCTACTGGCAGATTCTTCCAATCCATCCAACGAGCTATGGAGATTCACCATATGCTTCCTATTCAACATTTGCAGGGAATCCATACTTCATTGACTTTGATCTTCTAAAAGATGAAGGACTGCTTCAAAAAGAAGAGTATGACAACATCAATTGGGGTGATCAGGAGGATCAGGTCGATTTTGGAATCCTCTACAACCAGCATTCTCATGTTTTAAGAAAAGCAGTAGATCGATTTCTGAAAAATCCAGATCGTGAATATGAAGAGTTCCTGCAGAAGAATGCGGACTGGATTGATGATTATGCGCTGTTCATGGCTTTAAAAGACCGTTTTGATGGAAAAGCCTGGAGTGAATGGCCTGAAGAGTACCGGCATTACACAAAAGAAAATGCCAAAAAATGGAGAGAAGAAATGAGTGATGTGGTGAATTATTACCGCGTAATTCAATATTTCTTTTCGAGGCAATGGAATGCACTAAAGAAATACGCCAACGATAATGGAGTGGAAATCATAGGAGATTTACCTATCTATGTGGCTATGGATTCTGTAGATGTCTGGAGTCATCCCGGACTGTTTGAATTGGATGAATATCTGGTTCCTACTGAGGTAGCTGGCTGTCCTCCTGATGGATTCTCCGCAGTTGGGCAGCTTTGGGGAAATCCAATTTACCGTTGGGATGAACATAAGAAAACAGGATATGAATGGTGGATTCGACGTGTCGACTATCTGACGAAAATGTATGATGTTCTGCGAATCGACCACTTCAGAGGCTTTGACTCTTTCTATTCCATTCCATTTGGTGAAACGACCGCGATTAATGGTCACTGGAATGAAGGTCCGGGAATGGATCTGTTTCAAGCAATCACAAACAAAGTAGGGGAAAAGAGAATTATTGCCGAAGATTTAGGGTTTTTAACAGATTCTGTTAAGAAGCTGCTTGCGGATACAGGCTATCCAGGAATGAAACTTCTGCAGTTCGCTTTTGATTCCCGCGATCCAGGGGCAACTTTCTATGCACCATATAACTATCCGAAAAACTCGATTGCCTATACAGGCACTCATGACAATAATACGATTCAGGGATGGTTTGATGACATTCTGCCCGAGGATAAGGAATATGCGATTGAATATCTACAATGCCAAAACCCGGAAGACCGGCACTGGGTGATGATCAGAGAACTGCTTAAATCACCTTCAGATACCGCAATCATTACAGCCCAGGATCTTTTGGGACTGGGATCTGAATCCAGAATGAATACGCCCAACACCGTTGGAAATAACTGGAAATGGCGTTTAAAAGATCATCAGCTCACAGACCAACTGGCTGATGATTTGTTCAGAATGAATCGACTGTATTCAAGAAATCTGGATTGATTTTTGAAAAGAATGCAAAAGATAAGATAAACAGCAGAATATTTGAACTGTCAATAGAAGATTACACGACTGAATGTGTCTGTTTAAGAGGATCCTGAGCCAAATATGGTTCAGGATTTCTTTATTTTAAAGTTTAAGCTGATTGTTAATATTGTATAAAGAATAAACGGAACGTGAAGAGGGGAATTTCTGAGTTTCAGAAGCGACTGTTTACAACAGAATACAGGAAATTGAAGATAAGAAAAATCGGCTAAGAACCGATCCTGCTCTGTTCTTAGCCGATAATACATTAAATTATAGAGTGAAAAATTATAATCAAATGTTTGATTCGTTGCTTATTCAATTGTATTAGTACTTGAAATGCCTGGGGGTTACGAATAAAACATTCAAGATCGTGAAAGGTTAAGTTTCATGAGTTTGAACAGGTATGGGAATTACGTAAGGAATCCGGAGAGTCTAATGAGCACGTACTTTAAGGGATACATTGACTGAGGCGATGCTTGTTTCAGAGAATGGTTCAGTTTCGTAGCGTTTTTCATAAGGAACCATTGCAGTGATTTCATCATCGTCATAGCCAACAACCATACTTTTCTGAGAAAGAATGATTGGACGCTTAAGAACGGATGGATTTCTCTGGATAAAGCGAGCCAGCTGCTGGGTGGACAGGTCGTCCATGCTGCCGTTGAGACTGGCGAATGCTTTGGAGCGGGTCGAAATAATGTCTTCCGTTCCATTTTCACATCTGGACATCAGATATTTGATTTCGGATTCTGACAGCAGGTTCGAAAAAATATTCTTTTCGATGAAATCGATGTGATTGTCTTCAAGCCATTTCTTTGCTTTTCTGCAGGATGCGCAACCGGGAGAAGTATAAAATAAAATCATATTTGCCCTCCTAAAACTTTCGTTTTCAGTGGTAACTCTTTATTCTATATTTATATTAGTGCTTACTAAGGTAAGACAGCAATGCTTTGCAAAAAAAAGTTGGACTTTTCGCTTTCCTTTTATTAAAAGCGATTTTCGACAAAATCATCTTATCTTGTTTACTCAAGTAAACACAATATGAGTTAAGGTTAATATAAAAACCACATAAAGACATGAATGTGATGCGATTTTTTTCTGAATTCTGTGGCAGCAATGATGGAAATATTGGATTATAGACGTATAATAAATATTTAAGAAATTTATAATTTAGATTTCCTGTCTGCTCGAATACTGGTCCAGACAGGATAGATTGAGTAAACTGGAGTAACAGAATCATCGACAAAAGCCCTTACTGAAAACGATTTGAAATTGTGTGAGAATTTATTTTCAGAATGAAAAGAATGATTGTATTTCCTGATTTTGCCCATTTTTTCCAGAGAAAATTGGTATGGTCCAAAGAGATAAAGCAATACGTTTCATTAAAAATCAAAACATAGACAGTTGATTTTGAAAATCTGTATCAGGTAAAAAAAGAGTACAAAATAATCCAGTTTATAAAAAATTGAATATTAGGATTGCCTGTGAACTGAGAGGATAAAACGGATGTCTGAATACTCTGGGAAAACGCCTTAAGAAATATTCCTGCATTGCTTTTTTGACTGAGCAAACTCTGCGGGAAGTGGAAAGCCTTTCTTTGGATGAACATGTGAACTTATAAAGGCTTTTCACACATTGCGAAATTGAATATAATGTACAGGAAAGATCCTATTTTGAATAGGTTAAATATTTATTGAAACGGTTGATTTAGCATCGAAGCTTAATCCCATCATGTAAAAAGAGGTAATTACTAATGAATATTGTTGATATTCTTACTGACAACAGAAACTATCTGGAAGATTTTATAACTCGAGCTACATATGACTCCAATGCTCTTGAAGGCAGTACATTAACTAAAAACGAAACATATGCTTTAATTTTTGACTCCAACCATTGTCTGATTAACGCCAATGCAAAAGAAATTCATCAGGCTATTAATATGAAAAAGGCTTTTAAGGATGTTCTGAATATGGTTCGTAATAAGGAACCAATGACTCATGACTTTCTCGTAGGGCTTAATGAAACTATTAACGAGAATATTCTGTTCGGTGGAGCTTATCGTGTCAATCCAGCGATGCTGACTGGAAGCAACAAAGTTTTCCCGTCTCCAGATGAAATTGAAGAGTTCTTAAACCGTTTCATCGATGCCTATAACGCATTAGTGGAAAATGGTTTCAGCATGTACGATGTAGCAGACCTTCATGTTAACTTTGAAAATATCCACCCTTTCTCTGATGGGAACGGAAGAACAGGGCGTCTGCTGATTAATGCTCTGCTGCTGAGTGGAAATCAGACTCCAATTACTCTGCCTCTGGATGCGCGGAATGATTATCTGAAAATGCTTGAAACAAACAATGCGACTGGTCTGGCTAAAATGTTTGAAGAACTCCAGGCAAACGAAGAAGAACGGCTCAGTTTATTCCTGCCTTTTGAAGAAGAAGCTGCTGAATAACTTTTCGTTTCATTGATCATAAGTGGCTTACAGAACCTGCTGCCGTGAGTTTCGGCGGCAGGTTTTCATTTTGAAGCGGTTAAAAACAGAAAATCCAAAAACATAGACGAAAGTTTAGTTCAGCGAAAAATCAGGTAATGAAATTCAAAACCATGGTTCAACTATAAACTGAGATTACTTTGCAGACAAAAATCAAAAATAAACATAAAATTGAAGGAAACTGGCTTTTGGCAATTTTACTATGATTGGAGAATACTGTGAAAAGTTCATCTCCGGCTTTTCAAAACAGTTTCAAATGAAAAATTAGAAAATAAATATTTAGAAAATACGAGGAGACATGCTAAGTGTCTGATTTTCGTGTCTTTTCTATTCTTTTCGATTATTATATAGTCATGGAAAAGAGATATAAAATTGGTGAATTCGCACTGATGATTGGTGTTTCGGTCCAAACCCTCAGGAAGTGGGAGAAGGCAGGAAAACTGACTTCTTATCGCTCTTTTGGCGGAGTTCGCTATTACACACATCAACAATATTTAGAACTGACTGGAGGATCTGTTCGTTCTTCCAAAACAGAAGAAACTTCTGTCATCTATGTTCGAGTCTCGACAAGAAATCAGAAAGACGATCTGAAAAACCAGGCCGCATTTCTTCGTCAGTTCTGTAATGCCCGTGGAATCATCGTTTCTGAAGTGATCGAAGACTATGGAAGCGGCCTGGACTACAACCGCAAGAAATTAAACAACCTATTGAATCAGGTCATGGACAGAAAAGTATCGCAGATCGTGATAGCCCATA
>Ga0209694_1001308_pt1 | contig 28288 bp, 23 predicted proteins | sample GluameincwithD2O_FD_187499 | JGI IMG/M metagenome (GOLD analysis project Ga0209694, IMG submission 187499) | Mouse cecum microbial communities from Vienna, Austria - Glucosamine amended microcosms incubated with D2O (SPAdes) (version 2) | ecosystem: Host-associated > Mammals > Digestive system >... | reverse complement strand
CAGATTGGCTACACCGCTTCTTCCATCCCAGCCTCGCGGCTTTCGACTTGCGGTTCACTACACTTGGCGGCAAATACCCGTGACCGGACTTTCACCGGCTAGATGTGCGTCATGCCCGACACACAACAAAAGCGGCGGATCCTGGCGCTGAGCCGGGATTCCGCCGCTTTTTCATGCTTTTTTGACTGTTTCCAGGGCCAGACAACCCGGCCCGCCATGCACCATGAACATCGGACACAGGTCCAGAACCACGATGTCACTGTCCGGGTACCTGGCTGCAAACCAGGACCGGGCTTTTGCGGCATTCTCTTCACAATCGGCATGGAGGATGTAAATCACATTCGAAGCATCCATTCCCTTTTTATCGAAAGCCGCCGCCACTTTCCCGAAAGCGCCTTTCCAGGTGCGGCTGACAGCCAGCGTATCTAGGGACTGTCCGTCTTCCCTCCGCACGACCGTCGGCAGGACCCGCAGCATGGATCCCACCGCCGCAAGCCCCTTCGGGATCCGGCCGCCGTCTGCCAGGAAGTGCAGGTCGCTGACTGTCACGGTGCTGACATCGGACTCTGCCATTTTCAAGAGAACCGCCAGGATCTCCTCCAGACTGTGCCCCGCATTCCGCATCCTGACCGCTGTTTCCACCATCAGCCGCTGGGGACCGCCCAGAGCACGGGAATTGAAGACGGTGATCCGGCCGGGATCTTCACTGAGGTCTCTGGCCATGCAGGCAGTGGTATAGGTGCCGGATAATCCGTCGGCTATGGTGATGTCCAGCACAGTGTCATCCGGGTTCTCCAGCAGATGGCTGTATAATTCTGTTTTTTCCCCCACAGCCGGCTGGGAGCTGGACACTTTTGCACCCTTCCGGCAGGCATCCGCCATAGCGCGGGGTGTGATTTCGTCATAATCCCGGTAAGTCTCATCATTGACGCAGACACTCAGAGGAACGCAGTGAAAACCGGCTGCAGCTGCCTGGGCGGGGGAATACAGCGTGGATGAATCGGACACAATATGAATCATGAGATGGCCTCCCTGTTTTGAAATCAAGTTTATCATATATTCATTTCCACTACATCTAGTTTTTAATATTATGTTGCGGGGTACTTGCATCCGGCTATAATTTCAGTATGGAAAACCACGCACTCAAAGAACTGTCCATTCCCCGGTGGGAGGAACTTCCTGACCTGGACCTGTATATGGATCAGGTGCTGAGCTACATCAATTCCCGGCTTGAGCCGCTTTCCATTGGAGAGGAGAAAACTGTGCTGACTTCCTCCATGGTCAACAATTACGTCAAAACCAACATCGTGAAGCCGCCGGTGAAAAAGCACTATAAGCGATATCACCTGGCGTATCTCTTTGTGGTCATGCTCATGAAACGGTGTTTTTCCCTGTCGGAAATCGGAGACCTCATCCGGATTTATTCGGATATTGAAAATCCCGAGCGGATTGCCCGGGACTACAACAAGTTTGTTTCTGTGTTTGAGTCATCACTCCGCCGGACTCTGAAGGAAGGCAGCGATTCTCAGATATATTTCGAAAAACCGAATCCGGAGCAGATTCTCATGCTCAGCGTCATTCATACCCTGACGAGCAAAATCTATGCACAGGCCGGCATTCAGGAGCATAAAGCCCGGGAGCGAAATGAAGGGATTCCGGGGTGAAAACAGGTATAAAAACCGTCCAGATAGACCGGACGGTTTTTGTGTCTGCAGATACTCTGAGAGCAGAGCGGTTTGGGATCCCTCAGTTGCCGCGGGTTCCTTCAATCATTTCGACCTGAGATTCAAATCTGGCCCTTTCTTCCGGATCACTTAAATCGGGTGTGCGTTCTGTGAGTGTATCACTCAGTGATCTGTTCTGCTGCTCAATTGTCCTTAGTGCTCTCGCTATGACGGTTTTCTGCTGTTCTCCTCTGGAAAGGCTGCCAGCCCGCGTTTCAAACAGTAATTATATAACACAAAAAACCGCCTTTCCTATAGGAAAAGCGGTAATTTTCAGGTATGGTGGTCTCTGTCGGAATCGAACCAACGACACAAGGATTTTCAGTCCTTTGCTCTACCAACTGAGCTAAGAGACCATGGTTGCGGGAGAAGGATTTGAACCAACGACCTTCGGGTTATGAGCCCGACGAGCTACCAGACTGCTCCATCCCGCGATGTAATAAAGTTTTTTAGAACTTTTTGAAAATTTGGCGGAGAAGATGGGATTCGAACCCATGCGCCGCTCACGCGACCTACCGGTTTTCAAGACCGGACCCTTCAGCCACTTGGGTACTTCTCCATGTAAACAAGTGGTGGACCCTGTAGGACTCGAACCTACGACCCGCCGGTTATGAGCCGGATGCTCTGACCAACTGAGCTAAGGGTCCAAAAACAGTTGGTGGCTGGAGTGAGACTCGAACTCACGACCTTCCGGGTATGAACCGGATGCTCTAGCCAACTAAGCTATCCAGCCAGAGTTAACGGGATTCAGTTGTTTTTTGAGATGGTCGGGATGACAGGATTTGAACCTGCGACCCCTTGGTCCCAAACCAAGTGCACTACCAAGCTGTGCTACATCCCGGTAAAAACATAATGGCGCGCCCAGTAGGAGTCGAACCCGCAACCTTTTGATCCGTAGTCAAACGCTCTGTCCAATTGAGCTATGGGCGCATCTGTTCATCAAGTGCTTACTTACTATAACAGGTTCGGCAACCAGTTGCAAGCATTTTTTGAACTTATATTTTGCTGTGCGGCCGGCGTCTGCCGGACTGCCTGTTTACTATATCCCCCGACCGCCCATCTGTCCATGCTTTTTCTCATTTTTTTGCTGTCAGTGACAGTAAGCATCCCGGATGTCACTGCTGTACCGGTTCTTCCTCAAACATCGACGTCACATCCTCCCCGCACTGCACACGGCCCAAAAACTGCATCACCTTTTCTCCATATCCGGGATCCTTGAAGACAGAATTGGCATGTGCCGCATCAGCAATCACCAGCTTCGCCTTCGGCGCCCTGCAGGCTGAGAAATTCTGATCCAGCATTTCAAAGGGGACGAAGGCGTCTTTGGCTCCATGCACAAACAGGACAGGCACCTGGATCTTTGCTGTCTGTCTGGTGGTGCTTGTCACTTTGAGAGATGTCCCGATCCATTTGCCGGCAAAGACAGATGCAATGTCCAGGACCGGGAACGAAGGAAGGCCAAAGAGGGCCCGGGCCTGTGCTGCGAATTCCTCCCGAATCCCGGTAAACGCACAGTCCGCCACAACTGCTCTCAGTCCCTGTGGACGCTCGCCCGCTGCATTGAGAACCGTAGCCCCGCCCATGGAAACTCCATGCAGCACAATGGAAGCCTCCGGGTCGAATTCCCTGATTTTTTCCATCCACCCGCAGATATCGAACCGTTCCGGCCACCCCATGCCAATATACCGTCCTTCGCTCTTTCCATGCGCCCGAGCAGCGGGTGTCAGTATGTTCCATCCTGCCTCTATATAAGGCTGTGCATATTTCGCCATGCCATCCGGCGCATCATCCCCATAGCCATGACAGAGAATCACCCAGTCATGACTGGCCGGTCTTCCAGGCCGGTATCCCGCTTCCAGGTGCAGACCGTCATTGGCTGTCATGGTCCAGGTTTTCCGCCGGGCATTCAGCCTGGCAGCTGCAGCCCGGAAATCCGGCCAGCTGTGCTCGGTTTCATAATCAAAGTAATTGACCAGATTCAGCTTCGCCTTCCTGTCCAGGGCAAAACGCGCAAGTACCCTGGAGAAGACCGCAACCCCCGCCACAGCGATTATGACAATTGTCAACAACCCCAGCCAATGTCCGGAGATTCCAAAACCCGCGCAACTCACGATGAATAATGTCAGGATAATCAGTGGAATTTGTTTCATTTGAAGGCCTTCCGTGCAGTTTCATGGAATTGATATAAAAAAGATAAAAATCCGCTCAAAGGAATATGGTAGAATGTTGTGGAAAGATGAAGAAAGAATAAGAAAGGAAAACAGTTTCAGGTATTTGAATATGAAAACAAAAAAGATATTTGCGGCTCTGACGGCTGTTTGTCTTTCTGCGCAGGCAGCTGGTCTCACGGTATTTGCCGAGACCATTGTACCTGATGAAGGCACTGATGGCTCTTCATCAGCCAGTACACAGCCTGCCGGAACGACAGTCCCGGATCCGACCAATACCAGTCCGGTGAGTCCGGAACCCGCCGAACCGGTCACACCGCCGGCAGCCCCCGAGCAGCCGGATGCACCGGCCGAGCCAGAAGCCGGGCAGCAGCCGGAAGCGCCGGATCAGCCGCAGCCTCCTGAAAACCCGGAAACACCGGAGGCTCCGGACAAGCCGGACAATCCGGACGATCCCGAAAATCCCGTGGACCCCGAAAATCCCGTGGACCCCGAAAACCCGGAGGATCCGAATGCACCGGCCGAGCCGGAACAGCCGGAGGAACCTTCTGAAAAACCGGCGGAACCTGCCGAACCCGAACAGCCGGCCACACCGGAACCCGCTCCTGTTCAGCCGGCTCCCGTGGCACCCTATGAGCCCGCACTTCCGGACAATCCCAGCCACACGATCCCTTCCGGTCCCTATGCACCGCTGAAGGTCATCAACACCATGGAAGATGCCCGCCTGACCATACCCGGCCTGGGGGACATCCGCCTGCTGCCGGACTTCAACAACGCACGGGCCTGGAAAGGCTCTTCCAGTTCCTACAACACCCCGGGTCTCTGGGGACAGTGCACCTGGTTTGCCTGGGGCCGCTTTTATGAAATCTACGGATTCGCTCCCGGATTCACCGGAAACGGCAACCAGTGCGTGGATCAGCTCCTGGCCGCACACCCGGACAAATTCGAAAAATCCGACATGCCCAAAGCCGGTGCCGTCTTCTCCAGCGACTATGCCCACAACCACGTGGGTCTTGTCCTGGCGGTGGATGAGGAACAGGACCTCATGCTTATACAGGAAGCCAACTTCGATGGCGTCTCCAATCCCGTCTGGAACGAAGCGATTCTCGACTGGAAAACCAGCGTGGTCACTCCCGAAATCCTGAAGCAGGCCTATGGCGAAGTGACCTACGCAAATCCGAAACTGGATGACCAGGTGCCGGAAAACAATCATGAATTCTTCCGTGCACGGGCAAAGGAACTGGAATCCGCCGATTACGGTGATCTGGAGTTCTTCAGCTTTGACGAAGTCGAAGGCGTATGGAGCGGTCAGCCCCTCAACCGCACTGTGGGTACCATCATGGGTCCCTCCGGCAAGGAGACGTACTACAACCTCCCCATGTCGGGTGTGGTGAACATCATGCGCTCCATGGGAAACAAAGACCTCTACTGGGTTCGTGCAGATGGATGCAAAATGCTGGGCCGCTACATCATGGTCGCCGCCGATCTCCGTGTTCACCCCAGAGGCTCCCTGGTGGAAACCTCCCTGGGAACCGGCATCGTCTGCGATACAGGAGAATTTGCCCTGAGCAACCCCTATCAGATCGATATCGCCGTGGCCTGGAAGTAAGTCATCGTTCTTCCAGAATCAGTCACAGACAGCGGCAGTGCTTCACGCACTGCCGCTTTTTCGGTGTGCCGGGCTGCGTATGGTATCATTTCACCATGTCAGAACAGTCCCAAACCCGCGCCCTGGAGGTGCTTCGACAATACTTTGGATACGACGCCTTCCGGCCGGGACAGAAACAGGCTGTAGAAGCCATCCTGCATCACCAGGATCTCCTGGCTGTGATGCCCACCGGTGCAGGCAAGTCCATCTGCTTCCAGGTGCCGACCCTCGCCTGCCCTGGAGTCACGCTGGTGATTTCACCTCTCATCAGCCTTATGCAGGATCAGGTCCGGGAACTGGTGGCAGCAGGGATCCCCGCTGCGTATTTCAACCGCTCCCTGTCTGCCGCGCAATACAAAACAGCGCTTGCAAGACTGCGGCAGGGGCAGTACAAAATCGTGTATGCGGCACCCGAGCGCCTGATGGCACCGGCGTTTCTCGATATCTGCCGGGAGCTGGACATCAGCCTCATTGCGGTGGATGAAGCCCACTGCGTCTCGCAATGGGGACAGGACTTCCGGCCATCCTATCTGAAAATCCGGGAGTTCATAGAATCCCTGTCCCAGCGTCCGCCGGTTGCAGCGTTCACAGCCACAGCCACAGGCCCGGTCCGACAGCAGATCATCAGCCTGCTTGGCCTGCAGACCCCTGTGCAGGTCGTGACGGGATTTGACCGGCCCAATCTCACGTGGCAGGTGCACCGGGAAAGCGACCGGCTGACAGCCCTGACATATCTGATCAGACAGCACCGGGATCAGTCCGGTATCGTCTACTGCGCAACGCGGAAAACCGTGGAAGAAGTTGCCGCACACCTTGCAAAACGCGGACTCAGCGCACGACCCTACCATGCGGGGCTTGGCGAAGAGCAGCGGCGGCAGACCCAGGAGGACTTCATTTATGACCGCATTCCGGTGATCGTGGCCACCAATGCCTTCGGCATGGGCATCAACAAGCCGGATGTCCGCTACGTCATCCACTACCAGATGCCGGCTTCCATGGAGGCCTATTACCAGGAAGCCGGGCGTGCCGGCCGGGACGGTGATCCGGCTCAGTGCATTCTGCTGTACAGTCCCCAGGATCTGCGGCTGCAGTCCTACATGATTGAAAACGGCGACCCGAACCCCGAGCTGTCGCAGGAGGAAGCACAGCTGGTGAAGAAGCGCGACATGGACCGACTGTTCCAGATGCGGTCCTATGCACAGTCCACAAGCTGTCTGCGTTCACAGATCCTCCGGTACTTCGGGGAGGATCCGGGGGAGGACTGTGGCAAGTGCTCCAACTGTCTGGCAGACTACGAGGACCGGGATGTGACTGCAATGGCCATGGCCATCTTTGCGGGCATTGTCCGGACCGGATCCCGGTTCGGACAGAAGCGTGTCATCGAAGTGCTGCGTGGTGCGGATACAGAATTCATCCGCAGCCGGAACCTGAAGACAAACCCGGCATACGGAAAGCTTCGGGAGCACACAGCCAGATCGCTGGAAACACTGGTGGCGCAGCTCTGCGAAAACGGATACCTGCAGGTGACGGGAGACTATCCCATCCTGTCCCTGACGCCAAAAGCCTGCCGGGCAATTTCCTCCCACAGTCCCGTGACAGTGAAAACCGCCACCTCTGCCGAACGGTATACCGTCCTGGAGGAAAGCGATGAGCTCTTTGAGGCACTGCGGGATGTCCGGAGAACCATTGCGCAGAAACACCGGATCCCGGCCTATGCTGTGTTCAACGATGCAACGCTGCATGCCATGGCATCGAAAAAGCCCTGCACGAAGGAAGAGATGCTTCGGGTGCAGGGCATTGGCGAGATCAAGCTGAGAAAATATGGTCAGGCGTTCCTGCGTGTCATTCAGAAACATCGCCGAACAGAGGCTGCCGGCGCAGACGCCGACGTAGATCCGGATCTCTGACCACATCCACCAGGGTTTCCAGCGTATCACACTCTTCCTGCGGCACCACCGGCCAGTCCAGGCCGGTCAGGTCCAGCAGGAATTCATGTTCCTGGGCGACATATACATCCGATTCCAGAACCCGGTTTTTGTGAAGCCGGGCTTTTTTCGCTTCCCGCAGGGCTGCAGCAAGCTGATTGGCCAGCAGGCTTTCCTCCCGCGATGTCAGCGTATGGTAGCGGCGAAGCACAGAGAGGGGCATCAGACGGGGTTTCAGGATCTCTGCCTGCCAGCCGGTCCCGCCGGGGATCTTCATGATTTCATAGCGAAGGGGCTTGACCAGGTGACTCTCCGGTCCCGCAAGCTGCAGAAGATCCAGTTCCTTTCCCAGTGTCTGTACCTGTTGCAGGCATTCCTCTTCGATCTCCGGCATGGATTTTCCCTGCATCATCCAGTCGAAGAGATCCTTCTGGTCCCTGGGGAACCGGACCGTTTCCAGCATATAATCTCCTTCAGCGGTTTTCACATGAGCCAGCGTATCGCTGAGGGTTTCCAGTATTGTGTATTTCATGTCTGCAGTGTGGCACAGCCGCCTGATTCCGTCAAATCTGCCCGGTCTCCCGGATCTCCGGTCTGCTGTCAGGTTGTCAGAGGTCAAAAGACTGTGTCTCTGGCGGAAGAAACCGCAAAGGAAAAAGGCGAAGGACTGTCTGAATCCTTCGCCTGCTGTGTTTGATTTGTGTTTATTCGCTGAATGTGACGGGATTCACCGGATTGGCGAACCATACCGTTCCCACCTGGGAAACGAATTCGTCCCGGGTCATCGTCACTGTCCGCCAGTCCCGGATGGCTTCCTCCCAGTCGGGATTGGAAACCAGATCCTGATTGCCGTCCTGAATGGTCCAGACGTCACCGTCAACCTTCAGGATGAACCCCACGTGATTGTAGCTGGAAAACATGGATCCGGCTACCGGGGTGTCGCTTCTGGTGAATGCATCCGGATGTGCGGCCAGAAGCTGATCCACACATTCGTACCCGTTGCCACGGAACCCCGGATCATAGCCGTAGAGTTCCATGAACCGGCTCCAGGCAAACCAGGTGCACTGGCCCCAGAGCCCCGGGGTGTTGTAGGGAGACGGCGAGTCTTTCCAGACCGCCGCATTGGAGAAATCCGGCTGCAGGGACGGCAGCGCGGGTTCGGGCTCAGCAGTCGGTGATCCTTCACCAGGCGGGACCGGAACGGAGTCCGGCACCTTGAAGGTGGCACCTCCACTGAGTTTGTCGATCGCAGATCCGGTCTCCTGGGCCTGGGCCATGATCGGAGCCTGGGCCGAGGTTTCCGCCGCGAACACCGGCAGGGCCGGCATAAGTTGGATGGCAGACAGGACAACCGCCGCACTCAGGAGAATTGTTCTGAGTGTTTTCATTGTCTGTCTCCTTTCAGCTGTTCTTATTATAGCGCATTATTCATGTACGAATATTATAGAATTGTATCTTTTATCAATATCAATGTCTTGAATTCCCTTTTTCTGTGGGTCTGCGTTCCGTCACGGGACAATGCCTGAAGCTGAAAAAAAAACGGACAGGAACCGTGTGGTTTCTGTCCGCATGCTGTTCTTTGGTTCACAGGGTTTTTTCCAGGAAATAATCATCCATGACATATCCCTGACCGATGTCCGTCACGTCTTCGCCAATGCACACAAATCCCTTGGCTGCATATACATCCAGACTGTGACGATTGTGCTTGTTGCAGGTGAGCCAGAGTCTGTCGTATCCGAACTCCCGCGCTGTGTCGTACACCTTTGCCAGCATCCGGCTGGCGATCCCCTGTCCGCGGCTTTCCTGCCGGAGGTAGAGTTTCGACAGAAACAGACGGTCTTTCTGGAACTGGAGGCCGATGTAGCCAATCAGGGTCCCATCCTGCCTGACCTGCCAGTAGCCATACTGTTCCGTTTCCACCTGACGCTTCATTGCCTCGCTGCTCTGAAACTTTTCCACCATGTAGTCGATCTGGTCCGGTGTCAGCAGGCTGCTGAAATACTCATGCCAGATTTCCGCAACCAGAGCAGCCGTTTCCTCCAGCATCGCATTGTTGATGCATTCCATGATTTCAATCATCGTCGCTGTTCCCTCCCTGCACTTTCGGTCAATGGCTTCATTATACACCGTGTGCGGGATAAAGCGGAATCATTGAAAAAACCGGACCGGCAGACAGACTGCATCGCCCCGGTTTCCCGATGCATCATGCCGGCATCACTTCATGAGTCTGCGGATGAGTTTTTCTGCCCTCGTGGTAAATGGCCGGTATCTGACAGGCACATCGATCCAGAGACCTTTTTCCACCACACTCTTGAGGTGTGTAAAGGTGTCAAATCCGAATTTGCCGTGGTACTGTCCCATGCCGGAATCTCCCACACCGCCAAATGGGAGCCGGTCACTGGCCAGCTGGATCACCGTGTCATTCACACATCCGCCGCCAAACTGCATCCTGGTCTTCATCCACTGGATATGCCCATGGTTCCGGGAAAACAGATAGCAGGCCAGGGGATGCGGCAGATCCTTCATTTTCTGCACCACATCCGTTTCCCAGTCTGAATATGTGAGAACCGGCAGGATCGGGCCAAAGATCTCCTGGTCCATCACCGGGTCGCTCCACTGCACATCATCCACGATCGTCATGCCGATTTTCGGATACTCCCGTCCCCTGGAATACACCGGACGCCCCAGTTTCTCTTCCGCTTCGATCAGTCCGGAGAGCCTCGCGAAGGCCTTTTCGGTGATGATTTTCGCATCGGCATTGACCTGAATGTTGGCTTCGTGCCGCAGCTGCCTGACCAGTGCATCCTTCACGCTTTCATGCACCAGCACATAGTCCGGTGCAACACAGGTCTGGCCGGCATTGAGGGCCTTGCCCCAGAGAATGCGGCGGGCACTCAGGGCAATGTCAGCTGTTTCGTCAACGATTGCCGGACTCTTGCCGCCGAGTTCCAGTGTGACCGGTGTCACGTATTTTGCGGCTGCCTCGAGCACCACCTGTCCGACATGCCGGCTGCCGGTAAAGAAAATGTAGTCAAATTTCTGGGCCAGCAGCGCGCTGTTTTCCGCATGACCGCCCTGGATCACCGCCACATAGTCGGAGGGAAACACGCTGGCGAGCATGTCTGCCATGACCTGTGAGGTATGGCTGCTGGCACTGCCGGGTTTGAGCACAACGGTATTGCCGGCGGCGAGTGCCTCCACAAGGGGCTGCATGGAGAGCAGGAACGGGTAGTTCCAGGGACTCATCACCAGAACCGTTCCATAGGGCATTTTCACGATCCGGCTGCGGGCATAGAAGTTCGCCAGAGGTGTCGGGACGCAGCTTTCCCGTGCGAATTCCTCGAGATGCCGGCGCTGATACCGGATTTCCGAAAGCACCATGCCGATTTCCGTCATCCAGCTCTCGGTGGCGTCTTTTCCCAGGTCCTGGAAGAGGGCCTGTTCAATCTCTGGCTGCCAGGCATACACTGCTGCCTCCAGGCGGGCCAGCTGGCGTTTGCGGAAGGATACATCCAGCGTCTGTTCGGTGGCAAAGAATGCCCGCTGGCCGTCTGTGATTTCCCTGATGTTCTGTGTATTCATGCCATCAGTGTAACACCGGTGCGGGATCGGGCAGATGATATGCCCCGGGATGCTGCACAGGAAGACACCGCAGAGGATCTGGTGGAGAATCTGAAAAAACCGGATCTGCCGTGACTGTTTCCGTCACCGGCAGATCCGGTCTGTGTCATTCTCCTGTCTCTTCTTCCCACAGTCTGGCATCCAGATCACGGCCCCAGCGCAGGAAGGTCGTATGGGAGATGTCCAGCTGCCGGGCAGCTTCCCGGCAGGAGATGTTCCCTTTCTTGTACTCGGCATACAGAGATTCAAAGGCCTCGGGCATTCCCAGAGGCCGTCTGCCCAGACGGATGCCCCGGGCTTTCACACCGTTGAGACCGGACAGCTTCCGCTCCTTCCGGGATACTGCGGCTGAATCATTCAGGTAAGAAAGAATGCGGCAGAAAGCCTGGGGATTTTCAACAGCAAAAGGAAAATCCAGAACGTGCACATCCACGTCCTTTTCCTTCAGTGTCTGCCAGTTCAGGCAGACCTGTGACAGGTTGTGGCCCAGGACATAAATGGAAGGAAGCGTGACTCTGTCCCCGGTTTCCACCACATCCAGCAGTTCCCTCAGGGAAGGGTACCCGGTGTCTCCATACAAGTCACTGTAGATTTCCCCCTCGCAGAACGGCTCCACCGACTCACCGTTTTTCCGCAGCATATATCCATATTCCATGCATTCACCTCCAGAATTCAGATTTACAAAACTGCTTTAAAACATAATTCTGACATGCGCCTTTCATTTATCAGTATAATCGAACAATTGAATTTCCGCACATACATTTCGGATTGACACACAGACAATCCTGATTTTGCATACAGCATACGGTTTTATTTGATTTTTCTGTCGCAACCTCCGCAGACCTCTTCCGTAACTTAATTTGTAATTTTGAACGAAACGTGCAAATCTTCGTCTTTTTGCTCTGGATCCTTTTCGTTTTTGGCTGAACCTGCCGGAAAATGGTGGAATTGTGACAGTGGTTCCTTCCTGCGCAAGATTCCCGGGCCTGACCTCTTCCGGGTTCCGGAGAACAGGGCAGCAACCTCCTTTTCCCGTTGCACAGTACGCAAAAAACCGCCGGGTCATAAAAACCGGCGGCTTTCGTGTCTCTGTGAGACAATTGCCTTACTTTACCTGTGCCTGCTGAATGAACTGCATCAGCTGGGGTTCCGGCTGGAATCCGGCTGTTGCGGCAACCGGGGTGCCGTTCTTGAAGAAGAACAGCGTCGGAACACTCTGCACCTTGAAGGCTGCAGCAATTTCCGGGAACTTGTCGATGTCGCACTGGGCAACTGTGACGCCTTCCACCTTTTCGGATACTGACTCCAGTACGGGGTGCAGCATTTTACAGGGACCACACCAGGTGGCGAAAAAGTCCATGAGCACTGCGGGCTCTTCTACAATTTTCTTAAAGCTTTCCACGCTTTCTACTTGCTTGATCATTGGAATTTCCTCCATTCTTTTACGTCTTCATCATACCGCGTTGGTTCCCGGCTCCCTTCTCAGTTGCTCAGGACCTCGCTGTAGCTGTACAAATCCGTACAATAGCTGCCGTCAAAGCAGGCTGTGCAAAGCCCGGCAGTGCCTGCCGCAAACCGCAGCTGCTCCGGCGTCATGAACCTCAGGGAGTCTGCCTCCAGGTATTCCCGGATTTCCTCCACGGTCATTCTGTGCCCGATCAGCTCCTCCTTCGTGCTGATATCCACCCCATAGAAACAGGGCAGCTTCAGCACTGGACTGGCGATCCGCACATGGATCTCACGGGCCCCCGCTTCCCGCAGGAGACGGACGATGCGCCGGCTGGTGGTTCCGCGCACGATGCTGTCATCGATCATGATCACGGACTTTCCCTCCACGGCTTCCTTCACCGGGGAGAGCTTCATGCGCACACCCCTGTCCCGCATTTCCTGCGTCGGCTGAATGAATGTCCGGCCCACATAGCGGTTTTTCACCAGACCCGTTTCAAAGGGCAGCCCGCTGGCCTCGGAATACCCGATGGCTGCAGACAGGCTGGAGTCCGGGACCCCAATGACGACATCCGCCTGTACATCATCGCCGGTGGCCAGAATCCGTCCGGTTTCCTTCCGGAACTTGTGGACGTTCACGTCCTCGATCACACTGTCGGGCCGGGCAAAATAGATGTATTCCATGGCACAGACCCGGGGTGCATCCGCTTCCCGGTAGCTGGACCGCCGCAGGATGCCGTCCTCAAAGGTGCAGAACCCGCCCGCCGGCACCGTTTCGCTGTCATAAATTCCCATGACTTCAAAGGCACAGGTCTCACTGGAAACCATCCAGCCGTCCTGGAATCTTGCTGTCGAAAGAGGACGCAGGCCATGGGTGTCACGGAAGGCAAACAGCTTTCCTTCTCCTTCCACGAGAACCGCAAACGCGCCTTCCAGTCTGGCTGCGGCTTTCTTTACCCGTTCCTCCAGGGTTCCCTCCTCCATCCGGATCAGATGCAGAATGACCTCGGAATCACTGGTCCCCTGGAAAATCGCACCCTTTTCCTCCAGCTCGCGACGGAGTTCCTTCTCGTTCACGATCTGGCCATTGTGAGCTACCGCCACGTCTCCCAGCCGGCTGCTGTGCGAGACAATGGGCTGAATGTTCGCCGCCTCGGCACCCCCGGCGGTGCTGTACCGCACATGCCCTATGGCGTTGACACCCTCCAGGGATGCCAGCTCCGGTTTGCGGAACACATCCACTGTCAGGCCCCGGCCCTTGAGCACGGTGATCTGTCCGTCATGCTCTGCGGCGATACCGCTGGCTTCCTGTCCCCTGTGCTGCAGGGAGTGCAGGCCATAGTATGTCATGCTGGCGGCATCCGGAATGTGATAGCACCCGAACACACCGCATTCTTCATGCAGTTCATCGAACATAAGAAAACCCCCTGTCGTACGCTTTATTATACAACAGGGAGTCAATTGTCACACAGGAACCGGAAACATGGAACCTCAGGCTGCGGACGAATCCGCCATGTCCTCCCCGGCACCCGAGGGCCGCAGTCCTGCTTCGATTTCCTTTCTCACAAAGTACTGAGAAACCAGTTTGTAGACAGCTGCCGCAATGGGAATGCCCATGACCATGCCGGCCACACCCGCCAGGGCACCACCGATGACGATGACCATCGTCACAAAAATGCCAGGGAGTCCCACGGAATTGCCCACGATCCTGGGATAAATCACATTGGATTCAAACTGCTGGATCACACACAGGAAAATCAGGAACACCAGCGCTTTCATGGGAGATACCGTGAATACCAGGAAACAGCCGATGCCGCCGCCTATAAAGGCACCGATCATGGGAATGATGTTCGTGACCCCCACGAGTGTGCCGATCATCGGCGCGTAGGGGAGCCGGAAAATCCACATGCCGACTGTGCACATGGTTCCCAGGATCAGAGCATCGGTGCACTGTCCAATGACAAAGGACCGGAATGAGCTGTCAAAAGTCACCAGAATGTGTGTGAGGCGGGCTTCTTTTTCCTTCGTCAGGTACAGCGAACAGAGTCTGTGGTAGATCCGGACAAACCGTTCCTTGTCGGCGAGGATGTAGATGGCAAAAATCAGCATGATGATGCTGTTGATCGTTGCACTGGTAATGCTGGTGACGACACTGAAGGCGGAATTCAGCGCTCCCTGCACGCCGCTGGAGAGAAAGCCCGTGATTTTCTGGAACATGGAGTTCCAGTCAATGTTCAGGCTGTTGATGGAGTCCGCAATCTGGGGATGGTCCTTAAAGAGATTCGACAGAAAGACCTGCAGATCCTTCACATAGCCGGGGATGGTTTGCACCAGCAGCTGAATGCTCTCCACCAGCTGCGGGAGCACCAGGATGCACAGCAGGGTGATGATGCCCAGGAAGATGAACAGGGAAATGGTGATGGCCAGTGGCCTGGCCTTTTTTTCGAAAGCCGGACTGTACCGTCTGAACCAGTGCTCCATGGGATCCATGATCAGGTTCAGAACAAATGCCAGACAGCCGCCGAGAATCAGCGGAAGGGCGGCATTCCAGAGCAGGCCGATCCATTTGAGGACCGCAGGGAAATTCAGGATGAAGAGGACCGCTGCCACCAGTACCAGAATGAGCGTCCAGGGGATTCTGTGTTTGTTCATGATTTCACTTCACAATCTTTGGGTCCATTGTACCCAATCCCGGGGGGCATCACCATCGGGAACGCTTTCCAGACCACTGTCCGGCTGCGATTACACCCACCCGGGCTGATGCTCTTCCAGATGGTCGTTCATCTGCGCGACCGGCCGGACTTTCTGCGGCGACCGGCCATCAGCCAGGCGGCTGCCGGAACCGCGGCTGCGGCCAGGGCTGTCTTTGTCCAGACCGATTTTCCGTTTTTTTCCCTGACCGGACCCTGGGGGGTCAGGATGGCATCTGCGTCCAGGCGGAAGATGCCCTGCTGGAACCGGATGATGTCTGTCACGGTTTCCTTCAGGGGACGACAGGAAAATCCCAGGTCTTCCACAGACTTTGACACATCAAAGCTCGAGTCACTTTCCAGTGTCTGTACGGCAAAGGCAGTAAACAGCGGCTTTTTCCCGCTCAGGCGGTAACAGAGTGCTGTGACAGGTGTGACAGCCAGAACCACATCCAGGGGCAGCTCCAGAGCCACGGGGCGGGTATGGCTGATTCGGGCCGCCATGACAGCCAGCTTCATCATGGACACAGTGGGACCCGCCGCCAGGTAGCTCTGGCCGCTGACGCCTCTGGTGCAGGCGGCAACGATCATCTGCGCGGCATCCCGGACATCCACAAAGCTGTACCCTGCCTTTACACAGGCCGGCAGTTTTCCGGACGCAGCTTCGCAGAAAAACTCAGACATATTGGTGTGGTCATAGTCATTGGGTCCAATCAGCCCGGATGGCTGAATGATCACCGCATCCAGTCCCTGCTTCATGAGTGCCTGCACCCGGCGGCTGGCTTCGGCTTTGGCCTTGGAGTACAGGCCAATGACTGTGTCGGGATCAAACACCGTCGCCGGTTGCATCGGCTGCCGGCCCTTACCCGGGGGCATCGCTTGCACACTGGAGATATAGATCAGGCGTCCGCCGGCTTCCAGGGTTTTTCGGGCCACGATCTCTGTTCCCTGGACATTCACCGCGTAGACCTTCGGATCATACCCCGGTTTTCTGTCCACAATGCCTGCACAGTGAATCACGTACAGCAAAGCCCCGGACGGAATCGAGAAAATCTCCTTCAGCGATTCCGGTTCCGTGACACTGCCATAGTACAGAGAATACCGGAGTCCCTGCAAAGACTCCAGGGATGTTCCTGGCAGGAGCAGACACCGGAGCTCCACATCCGGCCGGTTCTGCAGTTCACGGACAATGTTGTTTCCCAGAAATCCGGCCGCACCGGTAATGATACAGATTTTTTTCGTACTAACCTCATTTCTACCCGCCGCCTGCTTCCAGATCCTGCCTGCAGCCACCATCAGCCAGTGGGCTGCACAGTCAGAACAAGGATGAGAAAACAGGTCGACGGTTCCACACATCAGCGGAAAGAGTCATCGCTCTCGCTATGCATATATCGCAGTTTCGGCGGTGGAAGCATCCAGATGACTGAAAAAAGCGTCACTTTCCCATGGAGGGAAACTGACGCCTTGTGCCGGCAGATGCCGAGACCGGAGAGTCCGGAGACCGGTTCTGTCTAGAACAGTCCCGTGATCTTTCCTTCTCCGTCGATATCCATGTCCAGTGCCGAGGGATGCTTCGGAAGGCCCGGCATCGTGAGCACCTTGCCCGTCAGTGCGACGATGAACCCTGCGCCCAGGCTCGGCCGCAGTTCTCGGACTGTGATGGTGAAATGTTCCGGACGGCCCATTTTCGTGGGATCGTCAGAGAGAGACATCTGGGTCTTGGCCATGCAGACCGGGAGCCTGTCCCAGCCATGTTTTTCGAATTCTGCGATCTGTTCCTTCGCTTCATCGGTGAATACCACATCATCCGCACCATAGACCCTGCGGGCGATGATCCGGATTTTTTCTTCAATCGGGAGCTTCTCGTCATACAGGACTTCGAAGTCGTTGGGCTGTTCTGTCAGAGCAATGACCTTTTCCGCCAGATCCAGTGCCCCTTCGCCGCCTTTGGCCCATACCTGCGACAGGGACATGGGGTGTCCGTTCTCCCGGCACCAGGTCTCGAGGGCTCCGATTTCCGCCGGTGTGTCGGTGGCGAACTCGTTGATGGCGATCACATAGGGCAGTCCGAAGGCCTGGATGGTCTCGATGTGCTTCTCCAGGTTGGCAATGCCGGCTTTGAGCGCCGGGATGTTTTCTTCCTTCAGATCCTCGAACGCCACGCCGCCATGCTGTTTCAGGGCCCGGATCGTGGCCACGATCACAACCGCCGAAGGATGCAGGCCGGCCAGCCGGCACTTGATGTCCAGGAACTTCTCTGCCCCAAGGTCTGCCCCGAATCCGGCTTCCGTCACGACATAGTCCGCCAGCTTCAGCGCTGTGCGCGTGGCAATCACCGAGTTGCAGCCATGGGCGATGTTTGCAAAGGGCCCGCCGTGAATCAGCACCGGGTTGTGCTCCAGTGTCTGGACGAGATTGGGCTTGATGGCGTCCTTCATGACCATGGCCATCGCGCCTTCCACCTTCAGGTCCCTGGCATAGACCGGTTCTCCGTCGAAGCTGTATCCCACCAGCATGTCGCCAAAGCGCTTCTTCAGGTCCTGCAGATCCGAAGCCAGGCACAGGGCGGCCATGACTTCGCTGGCCACGGTGATGTTGAATCCGTCTTCGCGCTCGATGCCGTTGGCCTTCGGCCCAAGGCCGATGTTCACCTGTCGCAGCTCGCGGTCATTCATGTCCAGACACCGGCGGAACGTGATCCTGTCCGGATCGATGCCCAGTTCGTTGCCCTGGTGGATGTGGTTGTCAATGACCGCCGACAGCAGGTTGTTGGCTGTGGTGATCGCATGCATGTCCCCCGTGAAGTGCAGGTTGATGTCCTCCATCGGCACGACCTGCGCATAGCCGCCGCCTGCAGCTCCGCCCTTGAGTCCGAACACAGGTCCAAGACTTGGCTCCCGCAGGGCCATCATGGTGTTTTTTCCCAGCAGGTTCAGCGCATCTCCCAGGCCGACGGTGGTAGTGGACTTGCCTTCACCGGCTTTTGTCGGGTTGATGGCCGTGACCAGGATCAGTTTGCCATCGGGGGCATCCAGGGAATCGAGATATTCCTGGGAGAGCTTCGCCTTGGTCCTGCCATAGGGCTCCAGGGCATCGGCAGGAATCCCCGCCTTTGCCGCCACTTTGTCAATGGGGTCCAGTACGCACGCCTGTGCGATTTCGAGATCTGTCAATGCCATTACGCCATGTCCTTTCTTCCGATGTCCGTACGGTAAAACAGCTTGTCGCAGCCAATCTTCTCAGCCTCGCGGTAAGTGTGTTCAAATGCCTGCTCCAGGGTGTCCTCCAGTGTCACCACCATCAGCACGCGCCCGCCGTCTGTCTTCAGACCCTGGTCCGTGCTGCGGGTACCCATGTGAAAGATGGACGCATCCGTGTCCCCGATTTCGATGGGTGCCCCTTTGGTGCTGCCTGCAGGATATCCTTCGCTGGCCAGCACCACGCCGTGGCAGGTCTTCGGCGTCCACTGCAGTTGTACAGGCTGTCCGTCCATCACCGAAAGGATGGCATCCACAAAATCGCTCTTAAGACGCGGCAGGATCACCTCGGCCTCCGGATCGCCGAACCGGGCGTTGAATTCAATGACTTTGATGCCGTCCTTTGTCAGCATCAGCCCCCCGTACAGGAATCCTGTAAAGGACACGCCTTCCTGAACGAGCGCCTGTGCCATGGGTTCCATGACCGTCTTCATGGTTTCTTCCAGGATCTCCGGTGTGATCCGGCGGACAGGGGAATAAGATCCCATGCCGCCTGTATTCGGTCCGGTATCCCCGTCTCCGACCCGTTTGTGGTCCTGAGCCGTTTCCAGAGGCACCACCAGACCCTCATGCACCAGGGCAATGAGACTGTATTCGAATCCCTCCAGGTACTCCTCAATCACGACCCGGCCGCCCTCCTGGGCAAATGCCGCATCCAGTGCCTCCAGCGCGGTATCCAGGTCCATTGCCACCGTGACGCCTTTTCCGGCTTTCAGGCCGTCTTCCTTGATGACGATCGGGGCACCCTGCTCCTTCACCCAGGCACGGGCCGCTTCCACCGTGTCGAAGGTGCGGTAGGCAGCGGTTGGAATGTGGTATTTTTCCATGATCCGCTTGGCAAAATCCTTGGAGGACTCCACCTGGGCTGCAGCCTGTGTGGGGCCAAACACGCGGATTCCCGCCTCAGTCAGGGCATCTGCCATGCCTGCTGCCAGTGCAGACTCCGGGCCGATGACCGCAAGGTCGATCCCTTCCTGTACCGCAAAAGCCGTCATGGCCTCAACATCACTGTCACCCACGGGCACGATTGTACCCAGCCGGGCCATACCCGGATTGCCCGGGGCGCAGAACAGCTGCGTGCACTGCTCTGATGCCGCCAGTGCTGCAGCCAGGGCGTGTTCCCGACCGCCTCTGCCAATGACCAAAATCTTCATATCTGCTTCCTTTCTTCTGATATGGTTCATGGTAACATGATTTGTCACTTTGCCAACAGGTCCTTTTCGCATTCGGTTTCTCATTTTGTCACCAGCCGCTGCGGGTGCGGAAAACCGAAAAAACTCTCCGCGGCTGTAAGCCTTCTGCGGAGAGATAATGATACAGATTCAGTTGTTGACCCCGTGGTGTGCAGCGACAGAATCCCGGGTCAGGGGCAGGAACACATATCCCTGCTCCTTGTAGTGCCGGATGATTTCAGGCAGTGCCTCCACTGTGGTGTTTTTGGCCATGGTGTCATGGAAGAGGATCGTGCAGTACTGCTCCTCGCAGGCCGTGGCGCCCTGCACAATGGTATCCACCGGAATGTCATTGCCGCTGGCATCGCCGCTGGATACATTCCAGTCAAAGTACTCGTATCCTTTTTCGTGCACGAGATCCACCAGCCTGCTCATGATGCCTTCGGTATAATTCGCAGATACGGTGTTGGAACTGCCGCCGGGGAACCGGATGACCTTCGGTGCCTCGCCGGTGATGTCCTTGACCATGTCCGAGATCTGCTGGAGATCCTGGAAATAGTTGTCCACGGAGGAATACACATAGGAATAATCGTGGGTGTACGTATGAAGGCCGATCGCATTGCCCTGGTCGTAGGCTTCCTTGATGAAGTGATTGTCCGCCTGTCCGTTGCCGGTCACAAAGAAGGTGGCTTTCGCATCGTATTTCTCCAGGATCTTCAGGATCTTTCCTGTATTTTCGCTGGGGCCGTCATCGAATGTCAGGAACACCACCTTGTTGCCATATTCGGGGTTCTTTTCCACGGTGACTTTCTGCTTCAGCTCCGACTTGTTTCCCGACCGGTCGGTCGCCAGTACCGTCACTTCATAGTCGCCGGCTTTGGTCATATCTATGGAATCCTCGTCCCAGGTGATGGCCGGTTCCGGATCCATGTCGTCTGTCGCCGTGATTCCCGACAGTTCAAATGCGGTTCCCTGTTTGACCTTCAGCGTCTTGTTGTCAGACTTGAGCTGCGGCTTCGTGGTGTCCTCCACCCGGTCCAGAGTGGCCTGCCGCTCTGTTTTGTTTCCGAATTCATCCGTCGCCACAATGGTGACCCGGTGTTTCCCCTTCGGCGTCAGATCTTCTGTGTCCGGGGCAAACGCCACCGTGACTTCCCCGGCATCCTTCGCGGATGTCACCATATCCTCCGGTTTGACATCCTGTGTCATGTCCGCCATGCAGTCCCTGACTTCCAGCGTCGGCGCGGTGGTATCGGTGACGTGCACGACCGCTTTGGCTTCGTGTCCCTTGTATGTATAGGTCAGCGGATAGTCCCCGACCTGATTGGTATCCACGGTGCCTTCGATTTTGACATCGGCCGGGGACCCCAGAAACGCCACGCGGATGTTGCTCTCCGGATCATATTTGTGTTTGTATTCCGTCGTGACTTCGCCGGCTTTCAGGTGAAGCGGCGAAATCAGGAGGCATATACTTGTAAAGAGCCCCAGAACCAGAGCTGCGCATGCACCCAGGACCAGGAACCGCGACCACCGTATTCTCCGGCGCCGGCCTTTTTTTCGTTTTGCTGCCATTGATCAATCTCTCTTTTCTCTATCCCTTCCCTTTCGGACCGGTTGCCGGGCTCGCCACCGAAAGGGCAATCTCTGTGTATTACTATATGGTATTCTTCCGGATTTTGCCAAACCGTGGATTATACTTGAAAAGAGATGATATACAACAAGGAGAGAAGAACATGAAACTGGTTATTTCCGTAATTTCCAGCGAAGACGCCGGGGAACTCAGTCAGGCGCTTTGCAGCAGCGGGTTTTCGAGCACACGCCTGGCAGCCACAGGAGGTTTTCTGTGTCCGGGAACCACCACACTGATCACCGTATGCGAGGACGAAGACGTCCCGACGGTCACAGACGTGATCCGGGACCATGCCGGGGCCCTGTCCACACCCGTAAGCCGCCTCGAACAGCCCTACACACCGGTCGCTGCATGCGGAGCCTCCATTTTTGTGCTGAACGTGGAACAGTTCCTGAAAGTGTGAGGCGGTTCAGGTGGAATTTGAAGGATCCCGCACCCGGGAAAATCTGCAGGTGGCTCTCGCCGGAGAAAGCCAGAATCTGACCATTCTCAGGCAGTTGAAAAAACACAGCAAAGCCGTCAGCCGCGAGGCTGCGGCTCCTTTCGAGGAGGCCATGAACCAGAGCAAGGACCTTGCCCGTCAATGGTTCGAGGTCCTCAATGACGGACCCGTCAATGGCTCCCTGGCCAGTCTGCATGAAGCTGCGAAACGTGCAGATGACCAGTGGACTGCCCTGTATCATGAGTTTGCCGCCGCTGCCAGAGAAGAAGGCTTTGAGCAGCTGGCCGGACAGTTTGCAGAGGCCTCGGCCAGGCACAAAGACCTGGCTGCAGGGCATGCCCGCTGGCTGGACCAGGCCCACGGGCAGCCTCATGGAGATGGAACCGAAAGCAGATGACATCCCGGTCGCAGGCTGCGTGCAGGCAGGCAGTCTGCTTTTTTCTTGCCCCGCAACCGGAAAATCAGGTTCTTCTCCGATGGACTTCTGCCCTGCATCCTGTCTGCCGGGCAACATCCAGGCAAAGTATCAGACACCTGTCACACCAACCGTTCACTTATCATTTTGTCCATGACGATTTATGGATATGCACGTGTTTCGAGCCGGGACCAGAACCCCGCCCGGCAGTTGGAAACCCTGCGGGAGTTTCCGGTGGCAGACTGCCACATCTATATCGATCATCAGTCCGGGAAGGATTTTGCCCGTCCAGCCTGGCAGGAACTGACAAACCGCTGCCGAAAGGGAGATACCATCGTGGTTCATTCTCTGGACCGCCTCGGCCGCAGCTATACCGAAGTGGTCCGGGAATGGAAAAAACTCACATGCACACGCGGCGTGCAGATGGTCGTTCTGGATATGCCGCTCCTGGATACCAGGCATGAACATCCGGACCTGACCAGGGAATTCATCGTTGACCTGGTTCTCCAGATCATGAGCTACGTCGCAGAAAACGAAAGACTGTCCATCCGCCAGCGACAGGCCGAAGGAATTGCCGCCGCCAAAGCGCGGGGCATCCATTTCGGGAACCCCGGAAAACCGCTTCCCGAGAAGTTCCCGGAAACTGTTCTGGCCTGGCGCCGGCAGGAGATCACCCTGCAGGAAGCCCTCCGGCAGCTGGACTGCTCCCGTTCATACTTCTATAAAAATGTGAAAATCCTCGGGCTGTGATCCTCCACGATATACAGTGCCGGCCGGCTGACCCGAATCGAAAAAGGCACACGTCTCATCCGTACCTGTGCCTTTGTTTCGTATCTGTCCTTCTGCTTTGCTGCCTTCCGGACTGAAAACCGGGGCATCCGACTGTCTTATGCTTCCAGCTCTTCCGCCAGTTCTTCCGTAGGCACAAGATGTTCCTTCGCCCACAGGAATGCAGACTCCGCTGCCTTGGCCCCGTCAGATGTCGCCGTCACGATCTGCCGGAGTTCCGTCACACGGACATCCCCTGCTGCAAACACACCCGGAACCTTTGTCATCATTTCCTGGTTGGTGATAATGGCACCATGTTCGTCACAGACGCCCAGGTCTTTGACCATGCCCGAAATCGGATCCTGGCCGATATAGGGGAACACGCCGGCAACATCCAGCTGTGATTCTTCACCAGTCTTGACATTCTTCACCACAAGACCCGTGACCGTGTCTTCTCCCACGACCCTGACTGGGACTGTATCGCGGATGATCTCCACCTTGGGATTGGCCATGACTTCTTTCTGGAGCTTTTCCTCCGCCCGGAACTGATCCCGGCGGATGATGATATACATCTTATCCACAAACTGGGACAGGAACCCGCTTTCTTCCAGCGCCGCATTGCCGCCGCCGATCACAGCCACGGTTTTGTTCCGGAAAAATGCACCATCGCAAACCGCACAATAGGACACACCATGTCCCACCAGTTCCTGCTCACCGGGAATCCCCAGGAGCCGTTCTTTGGTTCCGGTTGCCACGATCACGGAACGGGCCCTGATTTCCCGTCCATCCGTCAGTCTGACGGTTTTGTCCGGCAGCACTTCGCTGACAGTCCCCGCAATGTACTCCGCCCCAAACGCCAGGGACTGCTCGTACATCGTCATACCCAGATCCGGTCCGGGTATTTCCGCGACCCCAGGGTAATTTGAAACCAGGTAGGTTTTCAGCATTTTCCCCCCGGGAGCACCTGCTTCAATCATGCAGGTTTTCATACCCGATCTGCTGGCATACAGGGCGGCTGTCATCCCCGCCGGCCCGGCGCCGATAATTGCCACATCATATATTTCATTCATATTCCAGCCTCCATTCTCATCCAGTATAAAACCTGATTTCCTGTCTGTCCTGTGCAACGCGTTTCCTGTTGAGTGTGTCAAACACAAAAAGCCTGGCAGAATCCGCAGATCCCGACAGGCTGAAATGACTCGTTTTCAGACAGAAATCAGTCGTCTCCCTCTGTATCATAGCGGTTTTTGGCAATTTCGCGGAGTACCCGTTCCTCGAATTCCTTGGCGGAATTGATGCCTTCCCGCAGCAGCAGGAAGTTTGTCACCGTGGTTTCTATGATGGTCGCCATAGGACGTCCTTCACTCACCGGGATTTCCACGTCCATGAGCTGGATGCCGAGGATTTCTGTATATTTCTTTTCCTCGATCCCCACACGGTCATAATTGTTGTGGCCGTCAAACCGCCCCAGGGTGATCTGGAACTGGATCTCTGTCTGTCTGGCAATCGAAGTCACGCCATACATCTTCTGTATGTCAATGATGCCCACGCCTCTGAGCTCCATGAATCCCTCGATCATGGGGGTGCTCCGGCCTATCAGCGTGTTGTGGATACGGTAGCAGTCCACCCGGTCATCCGCCACCAGCTGGTGTCCGCGCTTGATGAGCTCCAAAACGATTTCTGATTTTCCCATCCCGGATTTTCCGCAGATCAGCACCCCCACGCCGAAGATCTGCACCAGTTCTCCGTGAATGATGTGGCTGGGAGCCAGTTTTTCATCCAGAAAATTCGTGACATTGTTGACCACGTAGGTGGTTTTTTCCAGTGTCCTGGCCACCGGGAAATCCTTCCGGCGGGCTATTTCCTCCAGAATTTCAGGACACCGGCTTCCATTGGTGATGACAATGCCCGGTGTCATGGGTCCCGTCAGGAATTCAAATGCCCGGCGCTGGGCGACTTCATCCATTTCTTCATGGATATAGCCCATTTCCTTGGCACCCAGGATCACAAGCCGGCGACGGGCGGTATCCGGGAAATATCCGGCGAGTTCCAGACCCGGACGGTTCGTGTCAGGAAGTGTGACAGGGCGTTCCAGAGCCCTGGGACTGCCGGTCACGAGGTCCCAGCCGAATTTGTCCAGCAGGTCTCTGATCGTGGCTCTGGGCATACCCTCACTTCCTTTCCAGCAGCGGCTTCAGGTACTGACCGGTCCAGCTTTCAGGCACTTTTGCCACCTGTTCCGGTGTGCCGGCAGCCACGATCCGGCCCCCTGCATCTCCACCCTCCGGTCCAATATCTATGATCTGATCCGCGTTCTTGATCACATCCAGGTTGTGCTCGATCACGAGCACCGTATCCCCATTATCTACAAGCCTCTGTAAAACTTCAATGAGTTTTTCCACGTCCGCAGAATGCAGCCCCGTGGTGGGTTCATCCAGGACAAAGAGGGTTTTCCCTGTAGGTTTTTTCTGCAGTTCGCTCGCCAGCTTCACCCGCTGCGCTTCTCCGCCAGACAGCGTTGTGGCACTCTGCCCCAGTTTGATATAGGACAGGCCGACATCCTTCAGCGTCTGCAGCTTGTGCCGGATCCGGGAAATGCCGTCGAAGAATACCACGGCTTCCTCCACCGTCATATCCAGGACATCCGCGATCGTCTTGTCCTTGTATTTCACCTGCAGTGTCTCTTCGTTGTACCGCTTCCCGTGACAGGCATCACAGGGGACATACACATCCGGCAGGAAGTGCATGGAAATCCTCTTGATTCCATCCCCCTGGCATGATTCACAGCGTCCGCCTTTTACATTGAAGGAAAACCTTCCCTTGTCGTACCCCAGAAGCTTCGCCTCCCGTGTCTGTGCAAACAGATCCCGGATGTCATCGAATACGCCTGTATACGTCGCAGGGTTGGACCGCGGTGTCCGGCCGATTGGTTCCTGTCCTATCACAACCAGCTTGTCAATATTCTCCAGTCCCTGGATCTCCCGGCAGGCACCGGGTTTCACCCGCAGTTTCCCCAGGGCATGTTCCACGCCCTTTGTCAGAACTTCCGTCACCAGAGAAGACTTGCCGGATCCGGAGACACCGGTCACCACCGTAAGGGTTCCCAGACGGATCGTTGCATTCACACCCTTGAGGTTGTTCTGGGTGGCTTTCACGATCTTCAGCGTGTTGCCGTTGCCTTTCCTGCGCTTCACCGGTACCGGAATGGAACGTTTTCCGGAGAGATACTGGCCCGTGACGGAATCCGGACAGGCCATGACTTCCTCCGGCGTTCCTGCCTTGATGATTTCCCCTCCGTGAATCCCTGCACCCGGGCCGACATCCACAATATAATCAGAGGCACGCATGGTATCCTCGTCATGTTCCACCACAATCAGCGTATTGCCCAGGTCCCGCATTTCCTTCATCGTGCCAATGAGCTTGTCATTGTCCCGCTGATGCAGGCCGATGGAGGGTTCATCCAGCACATACATGACCCCTGTCAGCCGGGAACCGATTTGTGTGGCCAGACGGATCCGCTGCGCTTCTCCGCCTGACAATGTGGCTGCCAGACGGTTCAGGGTCAGGTACGTGAGTCCGACGTTGTGCAGAAATTCCAGTCTGCTGCGGATTTCCTTTGTGATGAGCTCCGAGACTTTTTTCTCTGTATCCGTCAGCTGCAGATTTTTCATGAATTCAATGGCTTCATCCACTGACATCTGCGTCCATTCATAGATGTTCTTGCCGCCGACACGCACCGCAAGAACCTTTTTATCCAGCCTCGCTCCATGACACTCTTCACAGGTCTGGTCTGAGATGAACGAGCCGTACCATTCCCGGTTCCAGGAGGAATTGGTTTCCATGAACCGGCGTTCGATCAGGGGAATCACGCCTTCGATCATGTCATTCTTTTCCGTTACGGAGCCGGAACGGGAATACAGAGTATAGCCAATGGGTTCCAGCGATCCATACAGGATCCGGTCGAGTTTTTCTTTGGGAATGTCGCGGATGGGGACATCCATGTCAATGTCGTAATGCCGGATCAGGGCATACATTTTCTGCCATTCCAGGTTCTCGGTATCCACGATATTTTTCAGATAGCGGATGCCGCCCTGGCGAATGCTCAGGCTCCTGTCCGGAATCAGCAGATCCATGTCCACACTCTGGGTGATTCCAAGTCCCTTGCAGAGATGACAGGCTCCCAGCGGGGCATTGAAGGAAAACAGCTTGGGCTCCAGTTTTGGGACAGTAAAGCCGCAGATTTTGCAGGCGTAATTGGCCGAAAGCAGGAACTCTTTGTCATCGGCAAGAACATCCACCATGCCGTCTGCCAGATTGACCGCCGTTTCGATGGAATCGTAGAAACGGGATCTGTTATCACTTTTGATGATCCGGTCCACGACCACATCGATGTTGTGTTTCTGGTTTTTGTTCAACGGTCCCTGTTCTTCCAGGTAGACAATTTCACCATCCACACGGGCACGGATGAATCCATCCTTGATGAGCTTCTCAAAGGTCTCCTTGAAGGTCCCCTTCTTGCCGCGGACAATCGGAGCCATGATGGTGGTTCGCGTGCGGTCCGGCAATGCCATCATCTGATCCACCATTTCGGAGATTGTCATCCCCTGGATCGGTTCTCCATGTTCCGGGCAGTACGGAATGCCTATTCGGGCATACAAAAGCCGGAGATAGTCGTAAATCTCCGTGACGGTTCCGACGGTGGAGCGGGGGTTATTGGATGTCGTTTTCTGATCGATGGCAATGGCCGGGGAAAGACCGTCGATCTGATCCACATCCGGTTTCTCCGAATTCCCGAGAAACTGTCGGGCATAGGCGGACAGTGATTCCATGTAGCGGCGCTGGCCTTCTGCATAAATGGTGTCAAAGGCCAGGCTGGTTTTGCCTGAACCAGATACACCGGTCATGATGACGAGTTTGTCCCTGGGGATATCCAGGTCTATGTTTTTCAGGTTGTTTTCTCTTGCACCCCGGATCTTGATGGTGTTTTCCATGAATTCTGTATTCCTCCTTTCAACGAAGAAGCTGTATAAGAAATGATATTATCGCAATTTTTGTGCAATTCCATTCTATCACATTTGGAGTTTGGCGCAGAAGGAAAGCTCTGGATAATGAAAAACAGCCTCTGGTGACTGCTCACGTCAAAGGCTGTATCTTAACACTTTCTGTGGAATCCTGTCTTTTGGTCACTCTCTGAAAACCGTACACGATATGTCTTTCGTTTCCTGTCTTTCCGCAAAGCTGCGGGCTTCTTTCTTTAGATCAAGTCCTCGACCGATTAGTGCCAGTCAACTCCATGCATCTCTGCACTTCCATCCCTGGTCTATCCACCTCGTAGTCTTCAAGGGGTCTTACTTCTCTTTCAGAATGGGAGATCTCGTCTTG
>Ga0209694_1001301_pt1 | contig 28447 bp, 23 predicted proteins | sample GluameincwithD2O_FD_187499 | JGI IMG/M metagenome (GOLD analysis project Ga0209694, IMG submission 187499) | Mouse cecum microbial communities from Vienna, Austria - Glucosamine amended microcosms incubated with D2O (SPAdes) (version 2) | ecosystem: Host-associated > Mammals > Digestive system >... | reverse complement strand
CCTCCTTTCCGCTGTGGCCTTGAACCTCAAAAGAATGATACAAGCTACAACTTGACGCCAGAGGGCGTCTTTTTTGTCGCCCTCTGCTCAGTGCGCTTGAACATTTGGACTCTTTGTCAACAGGCCCATTTTGTCCAGAGGTGGCCGTGGGCCCCCGAAAGGAGGGATTGATTGAATAATGAGGACGTGTCGCGGCGCTCCATCGCCATGACCATGAAAGCGGGCAAGCTGACGGCGCGGGGGCTGGCGTATTGCTCCAGGCTGCCGGGCGGAAAATCCGCAAGGCCAGCCGGGAGCATCAGGCTCCCCACGGGCGTCAAAGTGTGAAACAGCTTATGGCCCACGGCGCGGCGACCAGAAGTATCGAGGTGGACGCGCCCTGGCCCTTTGACCGGGCGGCCCGGAAATGGAACGTGGACTATGCTTTTTACCAGACCGGGCGGACAAACACCTGTTGTTTTTCAAGTCCGCCCAGGCCGATGCCATTACCGCCTGTTTCTCGGAGTATTCAAAGCTGGTGATCAAACGGGATAAATCCCGCCCCGCGCCGATCCGGGAACAGGTAAAGCAAGCGGCGGAACAAGTGAAACAAATAAAAGGAGTTTGTCACATGAAACAGATGAAAGCAAAACTTTGGAACAAGGATTTTACTCTGGTCGTAATAGGCCAAATTATCTCACTGTTCGGTAACGCTGTTCTTCGCTTTGCTCTGCCGCTCTATATCTTGGAGCAAAGCAGTTTACCCGCCCTGTTTGGGCAAGTTTCAGCACTGGCTTTTTTACCTTTGATTATGCTTTCGCCAGTGGGAGGCATTATCGCTGACCGTGTGAATAAACAACGTATCATGGCTGTCTTAGATTTTATTACCTCCGTTTTGGTTTTGGCTATATTGCCATAAGTGGCTATTTTTCAGCCATAGCCATTGTAGTCGTGCTGATGATGGCACTCTATGCCGTTCAAGGGGCGTATAGCCCGGCGGTGCAAGCCAGCATCCCATTGCTGGTGAAAGAGGAAAAGTTGGTTCCAGCAAACGCCGCCGTAAACCTTGTAAATTCACTGTCTAATATGCTGGGGCCGGTCATAGGCGGCGTACTTTATGGAACATTTGGACTTACTATAGTGCTTATTGTAAGCGCCATATGTTTTTTTCTATCTGCGGTCATGGAATTATTTATTAGAATACCGCACAAAAAGCAAGAGTCCACCGGAAATATGTAGGCTGTAGTGAAAAAGGATATGGGTAGCAGCCTTCACTTTATGTTCAAAATAAAACCAATTTTATCAAAAATTATTTTTATCATGACACTGTTTGAACTGTTTGCAAGTTCAGTACTTATTATCGGTTTGCCAGTGTTGATTACACAAACATATGCGCTTTCCAGCCAATGGCTAGGTGTAACATAAGGCGTTATGATGGGTGGGGGATTGATAGGCGGAGTGCTGGCTGGAGTGCCGGCAAAAAATTATCCATAAAAAAATACACCGATTACTGTTACGGATAACTCTGTGCTTTGTACCGATTGTGTTAGGCCTACTGTTAGGCGTTTCTGCTATAATTGGCTATGGTATCATTACTGCGGCTTGCTTTTTTGTTATGATTGCTGGTGTACCGATGCACGTACAGTTGTTTGCGTTCATCCAGCAGGTGGTTCCGGAAGAAATAATCTGTATTGTGTTCGCGCAACTGGAACGCGAAAGCATCCAAATGCGTGTAACGGACGCCTTTTATTCCCGGTGTGCCAAAGGCTACTATATACGGGGCCGGGCGGCTTATGGTTTTGATTTAGAGCCCATCGTCATGGACGGGATTAAAACGAAAAAGCTGGTGGAAAACGCGGAGATGGATTACGTCGAGATGATGTTTGAAATGTGCGCGGAGCCGGAAACCTCATACGGGGATATAACCCGGTACTTCACCACGCAGAACATTCTGGTATATGGGAAAACGCTCAAACGCGGTTTTTTAGGTCAGCTTTTGAGAAACCAGGTTTACGTCCAAGCTGATATGGATATTTACGAATACTTCAAGGCCCAGGGCGTGAAAATCGAAAGCCCGCCAGAACTGTTCACGGGTGATTATAGCTGTTATCTGTATCAGGGCCGGGAGGGTGAGGAGCCGATCCTCGTCATCGCGCCCCACAAGGGCCGCATCCCATCGGGGCTCTGGCTGGCCATCCAGCGCAAGCTGTCACAAAACACTACGTTCCAGAATGGGCGCAAATGCCATAATACATGGCTGGCCGGGAAAATCAAGTGCGGCTGTTGCGGGTATGCTCTCGCAAGCCTGAACGCGCCGAATGGTGTTACCTACTTACGGTGTAAACAACGCTCGGAAAATAAAGGCTGTCAAGGTGCGGGCACTTTGACAAAACAGGTGCTTGAACAAGCCGTGTATGAGGAAATGGTTAAGAAAATGCGGGTGTTCCAAACGCTGAAAGGCGGCAAAACCGCAAGCTACAATCCGAAACTGACTGCCGCCCGCGCCGCGCTTGCCAAAACCGAAAGCGAGATTGAAAAACTGCTTGATACGCTTTCCGGCGCGAACCCCACCTTGCTACAATACGCAAACAGCCGGATCGAGGAATTGGACGGGCAACGGCAAGTCCAGGCAAAACTGGTGGCCGACCTTACCGCTAATTCCGTTTCGTCCTCTCAGGTTGAAAGCATATTCGGCTATCTGCGGGACTGGGAGTCTGTTGACTTTGACGACAAGCGCCGGGTGCTTGACACTCTTGTTTCACAAGTGCGGGCCACGAGTGAGCAAGTCGTGATACATTGGAAACTTTGATTTTTTCTCACTTCGCATTATACCCTTGTCAAGAACACTTTGCTTATATGTCCGCTAAACTGCATTGGAACAGGAGTCTCAAACAGGGCAGAAATAGCTTCCATTTTCCCAGCGGGAAATTGGTATAGAAACTGTTCTTTACTACCCTGATAGTATAATTCCTGAATCTCTCCTATTGATTGCCAAAGTTTCTGTTCACAAATCATTTTCTCTAACTCATCATCGAGACATTACGCTGTTATCTATCCATGATAGGGATTAAAAGCTTTTAGAATACCTTTGACATTTCGGTATTGCGGAATTGAACCACTATCCTGATACGAATAGCCGTTCAGCTCCAATTGTATCCAAGCATCAAATTCCCTTAGTTTCAGTTTGGCTGCAATCAAACGTGCCTTTCGCAAGGCATTCAAAATATTGCAGTCAGGCTTTAGTACCTCATGCTGCAAATCTAACACTAAGCTGCTCATCACTTCACCTCATTCCACCCTGGCCTGTCCATTCATCAGCATGGGCAGGAGGCAGTCACGGAGTTTTGCCAGTTCACGATTCTCATTTATGATATTTTGCATCATTTGAACCAATGGTTCTATCTTTTGGTTAAAGCGATTAAGTACAGAATCATTTGGCAAAGTCACTTGTAAAGACTTTAGCGTATCTTGACTTACGTTCTGAAGAATTGACCCACCTGTTTTTGTCGCATTTGTGCCTTCTAACTGTTTAAGAAAATATGAGAGAAATAGTCTGCATTGGGAGTTAAGGGGCGTGCAACAAATGATAAATCCACAGAAAATAACATTGTTTGAGGGCTTAATAACAAGCCGTGTTGCCCCAGGAGTTCCACTCCGTGCAATGATAATATCATTTTCACTTAGTATATATTTATCGCCTTGATTTTTGGGCAAAGTTATTTCGTCAAAATCGCTTACATCCATAAGGAATGAAGATACTGTGATATTTCTCACATTTGCTATACGATATGTGTAGTCACCCAAACAGTCTTTTTCATAATTGATACCATTTCGGAATCTACAAATATCTTGCAAGTGTTTTACATCCCACCCCTTTGGAATCTCCCGTTGCAACTGCTCATTCCAGACCATCTCGCCGCCAGAGGTGCGGTAGGGCCTGCCGTTCTCGTCTGGGAAATCGAACTGCACAAACCAGTAGTCGTAGATGGTTTTTGCCATGGCTTCCAGTTCAGCGCAGATTTGCTTATTAAGTTGGATCTTTTGCTCCATATTATAGAGCATATCTCCAATTTTAACTTGTTCTTGGTAATCAGGAAGATACAAATTGAGAAAAGAGAAAATGTCTTCATTAAAGCTGGCTCGCAAGGTCATAAAGGCATTGTTTGTAACGGCTTTTCTAAACAAATATCCTCTCAAATAGAACGCAAGATATTTATCATATGCAATTCCGGTTGTTAATGGGCGAAGCCGCTTAGTAAATCCACTATATGTAGCACATGGATAGTCTTTAACAGCTACACAGCTCATTGCCAATTCATCTATTGTCTCACTGGTACGAGTAACAAGTATATCTCCTTTTTTTATCGAATAAGTCTCCTGCTCCTTCAATGATGTGTCCATCAAATCGGGTAGAGTATCCGGAAGAAAGTAGTTGTTGAATACTGTACTGAATGAAACAAAAGGGCTACCATGTCCTGCTTGTTCTTTAGTGGTTGATATTCCAGACGCCATTGCATACAAATTGGCAAATGCATACTTGGTCAATTTATTCATACTTCACCCGCTCCAACTGCTTCTTGATCTCGTCTTCCAGTTGGCGGCTCCCTAAAAACAATGCGTTCAGCCGCATAGCAAAACCGTTCATTTTTTGACTAAATTCCTCCGGTGTCAGCTCTACATATTCGATTTTCACCTCAAAATACTGCCCCGCAGAGAACGACAACTTCTTCTGCTCAATGTCCTCATAACTGACCGCCACGCAGAAATCATCTACTGGTTGTCCGGCGTTGAAGGTGTTAACGATAAGGGCCATATCCTCCTCACTGAGTACGGTTTTCTGATTTTTACCGTCTACCTTTTCCTTCGTTCCCAGCTTGGAGGCATCCATCAAAACAACCTTGCCATCTTTATTTTCCTTGTCCAGAAAGAGTACAGATACATTGGTGCCGGTGTTGGCAAATACGTTAGAAGGCATAGAAACCACGCCCCGAAGCATACGATGACTCACTAAATGCTCCCGAACTTTTTTCTGGATTCCAGAACCAGCAGTCAAGAATCCTGTGGGAACGACAACAGCCGCTTTCGCCTTATCGTCCATGGAGTAAATAATGTGCTGCAAGAACATCAGGTAAATATCCATGCTGTTCTTTTTCTTTTGGGGGATATTGGGTACGCCGGCAAAGAACCGTTCCTTGTGGTTCTCTCCTGCCAGTGTCTCCCGATTATCGCTGAAATCCATGTTGAACGGCGGATTGCTGACGATATAGTTGAATTTAGCCAATCCGTTTCTCTGATCGTTCAAATGCCGGGGAGCGATCAAAGTATCATCATGCACCACGTTGCCCAGGGAGTGGACAAGGTTATTCAGAATCAGATTCAGACGCAGAAACTCGTTGGATTTGGCAGAGATGTCCTGGGTATAGATCGTACAGTTTTTCTCGCCGATCTGGTGAGCAAGTGCCAGCACCAGCGTACCGGAACCCGCCGCCGGATCGTACACCGTCACGTTGCTGACCTCACCCTGCACCATAATCCTGGCTATGATGGCAGCAATGGTATGGGGTGTATAGTATTCAGCATACTTGCCGGAATCCTTGTTATAGTCGTTGATAAGATACTCAAAGATTTGCGCGAAGAAGTCATATTTCTGCTCAAATACCTCGGCAAAGTTAAACTCTACCAGCTTATTGATGATGGCACGACAGAACAGGGGCTTTTTTGCGCTCTCAATGACATACTGGGAGATAGGCTCAAACAGCTTGATTTTTTCCTCTCCGCCAGTCTGAACGGAGAAGATATCCAGATTGAAGTTGGCGATGTCCACCAGCGTATCATCAAACAGCTCATGGAACGGGTAGGAGGAGCCGTCTGCCTTGCGCATGGTATCGTCATTCTGGTGATTGAACAGATAGGAGATATAGTGCTCCCTTTTCAGCTTGGCCGTATCGCCGCCCAGCATCATCAAAAGCACTTCATACTGATCGTCGGGCATTGCGTTAAGGGCTTCCTCGATGTTGTCTGCTCCGCTCAAAGACGGCTCTGCTCTTTGCGCCTCATAGATAAACTTATCGCTGAGATACTTATACAGGAATACCTGTGTAATGATTTTATATTCCCCCGGAGAACCACCCAAGCCAAAGTTGGCGCAGATGGTTTTCAGATCGTCGATCATCCTCTTTGTTCGGATGGTAATGGATTCGGTTGACATTATGCTGTCCATGTCCTTTCTGCGAAGTATTCACCGGATATGCAGGTTTCTATAAATTTTACCTGACTGGCAGCAGGCTGTACTCCACTGTTGCGGCAACTTTGAATAATTTCCGGCATAATCTCACGGGTAAAATAGGCGTGGTTGTCCATCATATGTTGATTTTTCAGCACCTTCTGGTCAACAGCAACCTTTATCCCCATAAGAACGTTGAAAATCACGGGGTCGCTCCCAATCAGAGACGGAGTAGCCTTTATACGTTTATGTGTGCGCATATATTTGACATCATTTTTATATTTGGCGCAAAGCATCTGATCCCGAAGATTCTGCTGTGCAGCGGCCTTGCGGATGCGCTCCAACTCCTGAATGTTCTGTTCCATCTCGTCTGCGGTCAACTCTTCAATGTTTTTCTTCTTGAAAATCCGTTTGAGTTCTTCCAGCAGAGAAATATACTCTGGGTCCATAGTGTCAAGATTGCGTGCCAGCTCCTGACGGGTCTTTTCCAAAACATCCTGAAACTTGTCGGCTATGACCAGTTCACCCTCAGAAACTTTGCGGAAATGGAACTCGATTTGATCTAAGGCCAAGCTTAAAAGGCCGGAAACATCCTCTCCATCCCGCATATTCTGCTTGAGATTGACTATGGAAATGCGGTTATTGACCTCTGTATACAGGGCATGGAGATTTTCCATTGTGAATTTCTGAGCCAATTCCTCATAACCGAATAGCTGCATGATATTCATCAGCTCTTTGTAGGTGTCCAGGGCTTGACGCAGAGCAAGCAGTTCTTGTTTATCATCTAATGCGGTGATCTGCTGGGAAAACAGCTCCGCATTATCCGTGGCGTACATAAACAGCTTGTCCTGAATCGCCCGGATGTCCTGCTCGATTTCCTCCTGAGACTTGAAAATGTCCCGGTATCGTTCAAACTCGCCCCCCAGTTCAGCCTGTAGTTCCTTGAAATATGCCTGATTGGTCTTGTCAAACTCCGCACGGATATCCGCAAAGTCCACCACATAGCCATAGCGGAAAGACTTATAAGGTCGATTCACACGGGTCAGCGTCTGTAAAAGGTTATGCTCCTTGACGAGCCGCCCTAAATATTGCTTCTTCAAACGAGGAGCATCAAATCCTGTGAGCAGCATATTAAAGACTACCAGCAGATCAATTTTCCCTTTCTTGAAGTCCTCTTGGTATCCCCGGCGAGTTTCCTTATCGTCTACATCATGCAGGATCAGCACATGGCTGATTTCCGGGTAGCCGCTTAAAGTTTCTTCCACCATGCGGGCTTGATCGGAGGAATCGCAAACAATCATGCCGCCAATCGAGGAATCCCCCAAGGCAATTCGACTGCGCCTGAAATCATCTACAATGTACTCTAGCAGAGCAGCCACATATTTCGGATGCGCATAAATGTCCCTCTTTTTGAGAGAACCCTCCTGCATTTTCAAATCTTCCAGAATTGACTGTAGCTTTACTCTATACTCGGTCTTGATTCCCTCCCGAATGAGCTTTAAAGTATACCCGTCAGCAATAGACCGATTGTAATAATACTTGTGGATGTACTCACCAAAAACATCTTTTGTGTTGTAACCTTCACCAATCAAGGGTGTTCCGGTAAGTGCGATCATAACCGCTTCACGATCTGAGGCCATCAGGTTAGTGAGGAAGGAGCCTTTAGGATTATAGCTGCGATGTGCTTCATCAAGGAAATATACACGCTGAACATTCACATCGTAATCCGCCTTGCGAACGATGGACTCTGTTGAGAACTTTTGAATATTTACGACAGTAATCGTATCCTCGCCGGTATTGCCGGCTGTACCGATGGTGCGGATGTTTTTGATGAAATCATCTTTGGAATTTATTTTCTCCACATGGAGGCCACGGGCGGCAAATTCCTCTCCGGCCTGTGTTAGCAAATCCAAGCGATCTACAATGAAGTAGAACTTCGCAACCTTTCCTTGCTTCTGGTAATAATCCCGAAGGTAACATACATTGTGAAAGGCTAGGGCGGTTTTGCCGCTGCCTTGGGTGTGCCAAATGATACCATGCTTGGCGTCAGAATCCAATTTATGCTCAATAGCCATCGTGGCGAAAAACTGCGGATACCGCATAACGTGCTTTTCCAGCGTCTTGATGCCGTCCTTATTGGTGCGCTCTACATAAGCAAAGCCATACTTGAGCAGTTTCAAAAAACGATTATGAGAAAAAAGTGATGTCAAGATTCGGTTAGTCGGCGTCAGTCCGCTCAGATTGGTGCAATACTCACCCGTTCCTTTAATAGAAACCAAATTATTGTCTGATAGAATGAAATCTTCTTTTTGCTCATCAATTTCCTGGATTGCAGTGTGTAACTGTGGTTCCTCCTCACGGAAACGATTGAAGAAAAGTCTTTGATAACTACTGGAAGCGTAAAAGGCCCCTTCGATTGGCTCTGGGTCAGAATCATCGTACTCCATGTTGTTGGAGAACACCATCAACTGTGTGATATTCACGAATCTACGGAACACTTCTTTAGAAAAACGGGTGTTGATACGGGTATGCTCCGCAATGATTCCATCCCGGTTATTGGGCTTTTTCACTTCGATGAAAGCAAGGGGTAAGCCGTTAATGAGCAATGTAATGTCGGGCCGGAACTCATCATCTCCGTTCCGGCAGGTCAGTTCGGTAACAACATGGTATGTATTTCGGCTCACATCCTCCAGGTCAATAATGCGCAGACCATTGATGCCATCCAGAAGGATTTTATAGAACGCCCGCCCTAAATCATCATTGGACAGTTTGATTGCAAGTTCATCCAGGAGCCGGTCAATATCCTGCTCCGGCAAAGAACATCCGTTGATTTGGTTTACTCCATCCCAAAACAGTGACTTAAAAATGTTTGTGTCCGGGCAAATTTTCCTATTGTCCTGCTTTAATGACAGGTACTCATAGCCTAAACGTGTCAGATGAACCAATGCAGGAATTTTGACGCGAGAATTTTCGTTGTGAATCACACAACTCACCTCCATCGACTCCATAATATTCCCAATGTTATTATATCTGCAAAGGTGGATATCGGCAAGTAATTTGTTGGAATGCACCCGAAGTAACATGGATACGCTCATGGAAAAATCGCTCTTGACAATCTTTCCTATCAATGTTATGCTTCATACCACAGCGATGTATTGGGAAACAATGTTTTAATCTGGTTTTTATTCTAATAGGCTTCCTCGAAAGAGGTTGGATATCATTTACAGGCTTTACGCTGTACCCCCAGGCGCAAATGCGCTTGGGGGTAAAAGTGAATGACCGTCCAATCGGATACTTTTCGGGGAAGTCTGCCATGATTTCAGTTTGAGGGAGCGGGCCAAGGGAAGCCATACGACACAGCGCCGAGCAGGGTTGCCGGTCAGGAACCGGATTGGGTAGAACGGCACATCTCAGCGGAAGCTCTCAAAAATTAAACTGAAGGAGATGGCATTTTGCAAAACACAAAAACCGAATACAACAGCTCTGAGCGGACACCTGTTGTGTTGCCGGAGATGGAGAAACTGCTCCCGCCCTTGAGTGTGGAGCAGTTTTCTTCTCTGGAGAGCGATATCCTGGAAAATGGCTGCTACGCTCCTGTCATTGTCAACGAGGATATGACTGTCATTGACGGACACAACCGGCTCCGCATCTGCAAAAAACATAGTCTGCCCCACAAAATGCTGGTGTTTTCGTTTGCCGATCTGCTGGAAGCCAAGCAGTGGGCACTGGACACGCAGAAGGGCCGCCGTAATCTGGACAAGTGGGAATTGGGGCAAATCGCTCTCCAATTGAAGCCAGACATCGAAGCCAGGGCAAGGGCAAACAAATCAGCGGCTGGCGGGGACAAATCAAACAAGGGAGCGCTTTCGGTAAATTCGTCAAAAGCGCTCCAGCCCATTGACACCCGCAAAGAGATGGCCTAGGCTGTTGGGATTGGGGAGCAGGCGATGGGCAGGATCGCGCGGCTGTCCAAGGAGGCCCCGCAAGCGTTGAAGGACGCTCTGGAAAATAAGAAGGTGTCTGTCAACCGGGGCTGGAAAATCCTAAAAGCTATCTAGGAACTGCCGCTGGAAGGACAGGAATCCGCTGTGGAGGAAATGCTGGCGGCTGTGCGGGAAATTGACCAATTGGATGCTGAAGCAGATTACAGGCACAAAATTGCATCCTTGTTTTGTAAGGCATACGAGCAGGCTATTCTGCTGACGCCTACATTGGAAAACATTCGCCTTTGGGTGGAATGTACCCGCATGAGATCGGATGAGGTTGAGGATTCTGTGAAAGAGTCCTATGAACTGGCCCAGACATTTCAAACTATTGGCGATTTACTCAAAAATGAGATTTTGAGCATAAGCCAGCAGGCAGGTGTACCCTCTAATGGGAATTGAGCACGGCGGTCAAAAGCGGCAGCTTCACATTGTGCTGTTATTGGATAATCCCAGGCAGCGGAAGACATGGGAAATACTTTCTCAGCAAAAGAACAAGACCAGCGCTGTCTGCGAGGCTGTCTGCGGCTTTCACAGGCAAAAAAGCTTGGAGGATACCCTGAGAAAGCTCCTCCGGGAAGAACTGAAAAATGTGGAGATTCCACAGACGGCAGAAGCGGTGGAGGAACCGGATACTACAGTGACGCCGCTGTCTTGGATTTCCTTCTGGCAATACAAAACGAAGAATAGCTTTGAGCGGCCCGATGTGTAAACTAATACGCATCGGGCCTTTTTCTTGGGAAAGGCAGTTTGTAAATTGATACACACTGCAGGACCGTCAGACTGTCTATGAAATGCGCTGGATATTGTCAGAGCGGACCAGTATAATGTGGGCTATCAAAAACAGGAGGAATCGCAAAATGAATGTGAAATTTTCCTTTGACAACGCCGCCGTGGAACGGAGAGACTACACGCTGGAGGCTGTGCGGCAGACGATAAAAGCCTGTTCACCACTCACAGCCTCCCCTGCGTCTCTGACGGTGATACCCTCGCCTTCAAAGACAGGGGCCACGGCGATGACTTCGCCATCATGTGGGATATCATCCTGTCTCTGCTGCACTCCGAATGGTTCATGGACTGCGCCGCTTCCTGTGTTTGGCAGGATGAGGACGGCGAGGAAAACGTGCTTGTCCAGGCCGGGAAGATGCGGGATGTTGTGCGGCAATAGTCCGTTGGGAGCGGCGGACTTCGCCTGTCAATTTTAATCATGCTGCCGCCTGGAGAAAGCCCCGCCAACGGTGGGGCTGGAGGCCCCCGCTGCCAGAGGCGGCGGGGGAGCCAGCATTGCGCAAATGTACATTTGTACAGCTTGCAAGGGAAATCCCCTGACCCCGGTGCCGCCTGCGGGCGGTAGTTTCGCGGCTATAGCCGCAGAAGGAGCTGATGCAACGTAGCGGTCACTAAAATTCTGGCTAGAAATACCCGGCTGGATCAGGCCATTCAATATGTGCTGAATGGGGATAAGACTGACAGCCGGATTCCGACGTACCATCAAAACTGCGATCCCGGATTAGAGTACCGGGAGATGATGGATACCAAGCGGGCTATTAGAAAGCTAGATGGACGCCAATGCTATCATATTATTCAGTCCTTCAAGCCGGGAGAGGTCACTCCGGAGCTGGCGCTGGAGATCGCAAAGGAATTTGCCGCCGAGTATCTGGCGGATTACGAAGTGGTCATCGGAACCCACATTGATAAAGGGCATATCCATTCTCACCTGATTTTCAATTCCGTGAACACACAGACCGGCGAAAAATATCATATTACGACCCAGGAATACTACCGTCAAATCAGGGGCATTTCAGACCGGCTGTGCCGGGAACATGGACTGTCCGTCATCATGGAGGGTCAACCCGCCCAAACGGTCAGCTACATCGAATGGCTGCACCAGTCCAAGGGTCAGCCCAACTTCCGCTCCATGCTGGAGGCCGACCTGCGTTCCGCAATTGAGGACGCCAGCAACCTGGGGCATTTCTTTCTGCTCATGGAGCATAAGGGCTGGGAGATCAGCCACGGAAACCGCTTGGGCTTCCGCCTGCGCGGGCAGGAGCGGTTTATGATCCCAAGCCTTGATAAACTCCTCGCACTCGACGTCAAAGTCGACGGCCGCGACGATGTGTCGCTTGGTCTCGTGCTGAACATGATTCACGTGGTCGAGCTCGTAGACGCGAACGGTCTGCGGGTGTTCCTCGCTGACAGTGTAGGAGAACGGGACGGAGTAACGAGCCGCTTTGGCGGCGATCCTGTCGAGCCGCTTCTTGACGTCCTCGGCGAGGTTAGCGTAAACTGTAAAGGTCAAACCTCCCCCCTCAATATTTGTCATGCTCGTCCCAATACGCATAAGCTGCCAAGAAACGAAGCCTGGAGAACTCGTCAATGGCGGTATATTGGAACAGGCGCAACTCCGGATCTGTGATACAGCGGCGAGGGACTACCTTCACATCCACCTGCACCCTTTCTCCCGGATGGGTCATCTGCTGATAAGGTTTTGGCGTATAAACTTTTTTCTTCCTCTACTGTCCAACATGTATGTACTCCTACACTGTACTGGGTTTTGGTTTGTTCCGTCGGCTTGAAAAAGTCGGCGGGCTGTGGTATAGTCGAAGCACTTTCGGAAAATAGAAATTTTATTGTGGCCTATGCGGTTTTTGCCGCAGGAGGCCCTGTGAGCTGTACCTCTGTGATTGGCGGAGCAGCTGGCCGCAGTTCGGACAGCGCAAATTGGAAAGGTGGGTGACGACCTATCGCGACATTAATCGACCTGTTACTTTTGTTAGACAGCAAGTCCACAGTGCGGCAAATACTCTACTGCAGCGAGACGCTGCCCGGGGCGATGAAGCAGGCCACTTCTGAGTGGATCGGCCTTCACCCGAAGCAGCTGCCAGAAATCATTTTGGATGATGCAGAGGAGTTTTGGACGTGGCGTGGATATCGCTTCCAGGCGCAGAGGATAATTATGCCGGAAGGCGATACCTGCGTGCTGCTGCGGCGGGAGTCCTTAAGAGAATGCCTGATGGAAGCGGCCTTGAATCTGATGGGCGGCGGTGTTGAGTTGTACGGTCCGGATGCCTCGATCCAATTCCTCAACCGGGCGACCAAGCAGCTGCTGGATATCCCGGAGCAGGACTCCATGGCCGGGCAGTACCTGCCCGACCTCTACCTGGTGGATGAAGAATTCAGCACTACCCTCACAGCGCTGCGCACCCAGCGGTCTATTGAGAACCGGTATGACAGTTATAAGTCCACCACAGGCAAAGACCTGCTCACGGTGAATTCCGCCTACCCCGTATTTCGGCCCGACGGCTCTTTGCTGGGCAGTGTCACCTTTGAGCAGGATATGCCCATGGTATGTCATCAGATATCCAATTTACAGAAGATACAGCAGACCCTGACCCGGCAGATGGCGGACACCGCCTTGGGCGTGCGGTCCACCCGGTATACTCTGGACGACCTGGTGGTCTCCAGTCCTCAGATGCAGGACGCTGTCACACTGGCCCGGCAGATGGCGGCAAAAGATATTAACGTACTGATTCAAGGGGAGACCGGAACGGGCAAGGAAATATTTGCCCAGGGTATCCACGCCCTCAGCTCCCGGCGGAACGAAAAATTTGTAGCCGTAAACTGTGCCGCCTTTCCGGAAACGCTGATCGAGGGAATGCTTTTCGGAAGTGTGAAGGGGGCCTTTACCGGCAGTGTGGACAAGATGGGCCTGATCGAAACGGCCAACCATGGCACCCTGTTTCTGGATGAGCTGAATTCCATGAGTTTATCCATGCAGGCCAAGCTGCTTCGGGTCCTCCAGGAAGGAACGCTCCAGCGTGTCGGCAGCACGCAGGATATCCAGCTGGATATCAGGGTGATCTCCTCCTGCAACGAGGATGCCTTTGTCCTGTCCGAGTCTGGAGCGCTGCGCAAGGATCTGTTTTACCGCCTGGCCTCCGTCGTGATAGAAGTGCCGCCTCTCCGGGAGCGGCCGGAGGAATTGGAAAGTTTGATGTGGCACTATATTCAGAAAAAGGCGCCGCCCGCTGCCCAGCCCATTCAGCAGGTGGAACCAGAGTTTTGGGACTGCCTGCGCCGGTATCGCTGGCCCGGCAATGTGCGGGAGCTGTTCCACATCCTGAAATACGCCGTCACCGTCTCCCAGCGGGGTGTGCTGCGCAGGGAGGACCTGCCCACTTATTTCCTGCGGCGCATTGCCTGCTCCCATTTTCAATCAGTACCGGACGCCGTATCCCTGTCCAAGCCAGCCTTTTCCAGGGGGCTGAACAGCCTGGTTCAGGAATATGAAAGGCTCTTGCTGCTGGAGGCGTACTCGGCCTGCGGGCAAAACGCCACAAAGACAGCGGAGCTTCTGCAGATCAGCCGGCAGAATTTTCAGTACTATGCAAAGAAATACAGGCTGAATCAGAAATAGAAAAAATTTTTTGCGCAAAAAATTTTGACTGTCAGGAAATTTTGCGTCTCGTGGAAGAGACAAAAATTTTCCTGACTTTCTTTTTTGACGCTAATTTTCAAAATATCTTAAAAAAAGAAGACTTTTTACACAAAGTTCTTTCGAATCGAAATTGGCACGATACTTGCTTAGAATAAAAGGCAGTTGAAAATTGGGGAGGAGCACATGTTATGAATTTGTCTGTAAAAGATGCTCGTACCATTTCCAATGTCACACTTACCGACTGCAAGCTTACATTGGAAGAGTTTATTGCTGTTGCTAAATTCGGCGCTCGGCTGGAGTTTTCACAGCAGATGGAGGACACGGTTCGGGCCAGCCGTAAGCTGCTGGAAAAATTTCTGAAAGAAAATCGAGCAATATACGGCGTTACCACCGGGTTCGGAGAAAATGTCCGATTTGCCATTTCGCCCGAGGAAGCCACTGTGCTACAGCAAAATATTATACGGACACATGCGGTCGCGGTGGGTGAGCCTTTGGATCGAACGCAGGCCAGGGCGGTCATGCTGATGACGATCCTCAGTGCCGGACAGGGGCATAGCGGCGTTCGAATCGAGACGCTGGAGCTGATCCGCCAGATGCTCAACCGGGACTTGGTGCCCTTTGCGCCCAGCGAAGGCTCTGTAGGCTACCTGGGGGTGGAGGCCCACTTGGTAATGGCCTATATTGGAGAAGGGAAAATTTTTCAAGGCGGAGAACCGGTTTCTGCGGATCAGGTGCTGCGGGCCAACGGGTTAACGCCGCTTGTCCTCTCCTACAAGGAGGGACTTTCCATGCTCAACGGCACCATTATTATCACTGCGCTGGGCCTTTTGGCCGTATACGATGGGATCATCGCGGTGCAGAATGTTGAATTGGCCGGGGCTTTGTGTTATGAGGCCCTGCGCGGCACAACAAAGGCGCTGGACCCCAGGATCCACCAGGTGAAGCGCCATGAGGAGCAAGCCAGCAGCGCCCGGAATCTGCTGCGGATTCTGAGGGGCAGCGAGATCTGCGAGCGGTACTATGAGGCCAAAGTTCAGGACGCCTATGTGCTGCGGGCTATGGCGCAGCTTTTGGGTTCCGTCAAGCGGCTGATCCGTGAGGCCTGTCAGGTCATGATGGACGAGATGCACTCTGTGACGGACAACCCGGAAATATTTGCCGAGGGCGAGGACGACGGTGTGGCTCTGATGTGCGGCAATTTTGATGGCAGCTTTGTGGGCTCTCACGCCGATATGATCGCTATGGCCTGCGCCATTGCGGGTAATCTGGCGGAGCGGGGCACCAACCGTATGGTAGACCGCAATCTGAACGATGGACTTCCTGCCTTTCTGGTTCAAAATCCCGGTCTGAACAGCGGCTTTATGATTACCCAGTACACTGCTGCCGGTCTGGTAAACGAAATCAAGCACTTGGCGCTTCCTGTCACCATTGACAGCATTTCCACCTGCGCCAACCAGGAAGAGCCGGTATCTATGGCCTATTACGCTGCGAAGAAAGCCGGTACTGCTGTGCGGAAGCTGCAGTATGTGGCTGCGATCGAGATCTATGCGGCGCTCCAGGCAATTGATTTTCTCAAGCCGCTGGAGCCCTCGCCCGCTGTGGCCAAGGTCCGCGACTTCCTGCGCCGCACCGTTCCCTTTTTGGAGAACGACCGTTTTCTGTACCCGGATATTGAATACATTTTTGAACGTGTACGGGACCGCACTTTGGTTGACATAGTAGAGGAGGAGATAGGAACATTGGAATTTTAAAGATAGAGGAAAGGACTTGGGGGTGGTAAACAATATAGATAGATGAGACCGCGGATGCGGGCCGCCGCAGTCCGCACAGTTTACCTGACCGGCGGGGCAGTTCCCCGCAGCAGTTACAAATGAAGTAGCATCAGGAGGAAATTATGGAACATGAAAAATTAGTGCAGGCCCAGAAAATCTTCGGCGTTCCGGAGCAGTTCTTCGATGTCGCGCAGCAGATGGTGCAGGAGGTCGAGTGGGAGCTGATCCTGCGGATGGAGGACCGGAATATCCCCGACAGTAAGCTGCGGGAGATTGTATTAAAGGAGCGACTTACCGCCGACCCCTACGACTTTATCAAGCAGTGCTACAGCAGAGCCATTATAGACAAGGTACCTGCCGAGGACGGCGGGGAACTGTCTTGGCATATCGGGAGCTTTTACCGCCGGTACTCGCTTTATGCCCAATTTGAATATTATGCCTATGGAAAGCTGCCCAGGCAGACCATTGAGGCCCTGAATCAGTGGCAGTTCAGCGAATATTTGAAGATATATGGGGACGATGTTCGGAAGAAAATTCAGGGGATTGAGACCCATGTGCATAACAGCGATTTCCTGACGCTGGAGGAGGCGTACGCCTTTGTGGACAAACACGCGGACAGCGTCTATCTCTGCGCCTGCAACTGCAAGAGCCAGATGTATTTTCACGACCGGCCGATCTGCGTGTGCATGAATTTTTACAGCGGTCCTAACTCTGAGGCCGACCGGGGACATGCGGAAAAGCTGACCGTGGAGCAGGCCAAAGCAAAGCTGAAGGAGTTTAACCGGAAGGGCTTGATGCAGAACGGCGAGGACTATGCCATCTGTAACTGCGACGGCTATTGCTGCTACCCCTTGCAGATGGCCCGGGCCTGCGGCTCACAGGGCATCTACCCCAGGTCTCACTACTATATCGAGTGGCATCCGGAAGAGTGTATCAGCTGCGGTCGCTGTGTTCAAATCTGCAACTTTAACGCCTTTGAACGGGACGAGGACGGAAAAGTCCACTATGTCAAGGATTTGTGCTGGGGCTGTACCATCTGTGCGGAGAACTGCCCAAAGAAGGCGATCCACCTGATCCCAAAGGACAAGTAGTCCGCCGGACCCAAGGCCTTTTTGGAGGTCCGTCTGCCGGCAGGGGAGAACTAGAGGAGGAAAGGAATTGGAACTTGTAAAGATTTTGATTATTTTTGTGGTGATCCTGGTTTTGCTCAACCTGAAATTTCCGCTATATGCCGGCATGTTGGCAGGTACAGCACTGCTGCTTCCTCTTTTTCAAATCGGACTACCAAAGGCGGCGGAGATCACGCTGTACTCTGTGACCAGCGCGGAGACCCTTAACATGGTGCTGGCGCTGTATGTCATCTCGGTGCTCCAGCTATGTTTGGAGAAGCGAGACCATCTGTCCCGGGCGCAGAACGCGATGAACGGCCTGCTGTCTGATCAGCGGCTAAACACCGCCCTGGCCAGCGTCTTTATCGGCATGATGCCCGCCGCCCCGGCGGTGATCATATGCGGTGATATGATGGACAATATGGCTGGTGACCATCTGAGTCCGGCGGAAAAGGCCTGCTGTGCCAGCTATTACCGGCACATTACGGAAGGAGTATTGCCTACCTTTCCTCTGGTGATCATCGTATGCACCCTCAGCGGGATCCCGGTCTCTTCGTTTTTCCTGACCATGCTGCCCATGGTAGCAGTTTTGATCGTTCTGGGGTTTGTGTTTTATTTACACAGGGTTCCCAAAACGGCGGAGGGGAAGAGCGCCCCGGAATACGGAAGCAAGGGGGAGAGTGCCAAGGTGCTCCTGCGCAGCCTCTGGACCATCATCGCCTCTATCGCCATTATTCTGGCGTTCAATGTGCCGGCTTGGCTGGCGGTAGCGGTCGTGGTGACGGTCAATATCTTTACAGACCGATTTTCAGTTGCGGAGCTACTGCCCATTGTGAGGCGGGCCTTTGACTGGAAGGTGGTCGCCGGAACCTTTGCGACCTTTATCTTTAAAGACGTGCTGCTCAACACAGGAGTGGTCCAGCTTCTGCCCGATTATTTTTCCCGGCTTCCTATCCCAGTTTTTCTCATTTTGGCGCTCCTGTTCTTCTTTGGCTCTCTGGTGGGCAGTTCCAACGCTGTGGGGGCCGCCTTTGTTCCGCTGGCCTTTAACATGATGGACGGAGGCGTCGCCCTGCTGGTCTTGCTGATGGGCTTCGCCTACGCGGCCAGTCAGATGTCCCCTACCCATATCTGCCTGTCTCTGGCAGCAGAGCATTTCGACGTTAGCCTTACCTCAATGATAGGGAAAATAGCCCCCCTGATGCTGTGCTACATGGTGATCCTGGTGGGTTACTACCTTCTGCTGACTGTAATTCTTTGATCCTGCATTTCAAAAGAGAGACTCCTAAATCATCTCAGGAGGTTAAAACATGCTGACTACATTTGATTGGATCGTTGCAGCGATCATTACCCTGTTTCTTATTCTGATTGTTAAAAAGTTTTCTGCCACCATTAAAAACGCCGAAGACTACTATGTGGCTTCGGGCAGCATTCCCTTCTCCCTGCTGGTAGGTACCCTGGTAGCCACCTGGTACGGCGGACAGGGCACTCTGAACTCCGTAGAGGCCGGCGCACTGTCCGGAATGGCGTCCTGGGGCATCTGGTGTGTGGGTGCCCATCTCTCCCGCATACCCCTGGCCCTGTATATCGCCCCGCAGATCTCTGTCAGGACAGAGATGACCATTCCCCAAATGGTGAAGAAGTCCTACGGTAAGGGGATCGCTCTCTTTATTGGCTGCTACCTTGTTATTGGTTCTTTGAATATGGGCGAGATTGTAGCGATGCGAAACTTTTTATCAGGTGTTTTTGGAAGCGAAAACGCCGTGATTTGGAGTGTCATCATTATTGCCGGCGTCATCCTTTTGACCTGCTTCGGCGGTTTGATGGGTGTTGCGGTCACCGACATGATGCTTTTCTGGTGCATGTGCACTGCTGTTGCTCTGGCCATTCCCGCCATGTGGGGGAACGTGGGCGGCTGGTCCGGTCTGGTGAGTTCTCTTACCTCGAGCCTGGGCAAGGAGCAGACGGACCTGCTGATGAATCCTATTTTCGGCGGCGACACCTTGGGCGTCATCACCCTGTTGGTGATGTCTTTGGGCGTCTATGTAGAGGCTGGTCTCTATCAGCGGTTCCGTGCCGCTGACAGTCCCCGCAGTGCCTCCCGCTCCTATCTGACCGCTTTCTGCGTATTTATCTGCCTGGACTTCCTGCTCACCGTGGCCGGCCTTCTGGTGCTGGCACTGGAACCTGGAAGCTCCAACATTGCGCAGTCCTATGTGGGCCTGGTTTGTACCCACCTGCCCGCTGGGATCCGGGCCATCTTCTTTGTCGGTATCCTTGGCGCTATTATCTCTACGTTGGATAGTTACTGGCTGGTAGGCGGTATGATGATCTCTAACGATGTGATTGGCCATTTCAAAAAACTGACTGATCGTCAAAGCATCCTCTACGGTAAGATCGCTGTATGCTGTATTGCCGTTGTCGCCTACCTTGGCGCCTCTGTGTTTACCCAGTCTCTGGCCGCCACCCGTTTCATCAACACAATGTCCATGGCGGTCACCTTCCCGGTATGCTTCTTCGGATTGTTCTACAAAGGACGCAAAACCGTGTTTGGCGGCTGGTGCACGATCGCAGTTGGATCTGCAATTTACTTCTATCTCACATTTGTGCATCCTATGGGCTTTAACGGCATGCTGGTGGCCCTGCCTGTCGCGATCGCGACCTTCTTCCTGACTAAAAATATCGGGAAGACTGTCGAGGAGCTCGAGGCTTGACCGCCTCAGGAAAACCGGAAATTCAGAATGGAGTGAATTTTGATGGAAAATAATAAGGATAAAAGAAAAGCCAACGACTCGATCGTGGTCGACTATATGATCGCCCTTCTGTATGTGTTGATCGTGGCACTCCTCTTTGCGACCTTGGTCTATCGGATCGACTTTATGGTGGCTTATGTGCTGCCCTACGGCGTAATCATTGCTGTAACGCTGATTTTTGTGAACTATCTGACCAAGATTTTGGGGAGCATCAAAAAATAAAAGGTGAATTTTGCCATGAAAGTACTTTGTACCCCCGTGACCGTCTTCGAGGAGGATATGCGGCAGCGTATGCAGCAGGAAGGAAAATTCAGCTTCAATCATCTGCTGATACGCCGCAAAGAGATCAGCAGGCTGGAGATACGCTATGTGGAGTATTTTATCCTGGACTATCAGATCATCCATAAAAAGGCAGCTTTCTTCCGGCGTGACCAGGAGGATATGAGGAAATGCAGCCGTCAGCAGGTGTTTTTGTTGGGGAACGGGAGCACGGGGGCGACCTCTTTCATGGAGACCCAGCCCCAAAAGGTAGAGATGGACATCCCGGACGGACAGCTGCAAAAAGCGGATTACGGGCCGGAACAAATGCGGCTGAGCGCACGGACCACACTGGTAAAGCTAGTCCGTCGGCACATGGGCGGCCGCATCCCGGACTTTCAGCTCCAGAAAGCTGTCAGCATTTACCGTCCATTCTGGCTGATCTACTATGGCGAAACCCGCGCGGATGGCAGACAGCTGTGCTCTGTGCGTTCGGCAGACGGCTACTCGGTAGGAGGTCTTTAGGGTGGTTCCGGAGGTGATACGAAATGGAGATCAAGATCGAGGATGTCCGGAGGTATTTCGATACCGCCGCCCCCCGCTGGGACAGCAGACGGGCTGTTCAGGATGACATCCTGTGGGATATCTTGGACAAGGCGGGCATTGTCCCTGGATGCCATATTCTGGACGTGGCTTGCGGGACGGGGGTGCTGTTCCCCTACTATCTGGAGCGGCGACCAGCTGGTGTTACAGGGGTGGATCTGTCGCCGGAAATGATCCGGTTGGCGACAGAAAAGTACCGGGACACGCGGATAGAGCTGTTGACCGGAGATGTGGAGCAGCTGAAGCTGGGAACCTACGATTGCATTGTAATCCTCAATGCGCTGCCTCATTTCGCAGACCCCAGGCGTTTGCTGGCTGTTTTGTCGGGATGCTTAGGGCCCGGAGGCCGATTGACCGTCGCCCACGATCAGGCCAGACATGTGATCGATAGTCATCACCGGCGTGCGGCAGGTGCGGTTTCCAATGGACTGCCCCCTGCGGAAAAGACGGCAGAATGGATGGGACAGTATTTGGCGGTGGATACGGTGATCGACGGCGAGGATCGGTATATTGTTTCAGGTATCCTCCGGAAAACGGATATTGACTTACAATACAAAACGGTACCGGAATAGCGGTCAGCCATAGCCTGCCATAAAAAAGCAAAAGGACCGAAAACGTTCGAAACGATCAAGCCGCCGCAAACATTGCGTTGTTTGCGGCGGCTTTATGTATGTGTCAGGTGATTTGCAGGCTGTCGTAAAATGCGTCGAACATCGTCTCACACAGCCAGCTCAGGTATTTGGACTGGATAAACTTGTCCGGAAACTCCGACAGAGTCTGCATATCCGCACATTTCTCATTCAGCTTTCTACGGAGTTCTTCCCTGGAGAGGTTCCGGCCGGCATAGAGCTTTCTGATTTCCTCGAAGATCCCTCCGATGTCGGAGGACCAGCGCTCTTCCAATTGGTACAAATAGTTGAAATGATCGATTTTTTCCTGCTCACCTGCGGTTCCATCTGCGGCCAGCAGTTTGACGCAGTCGCTGCCGCCCTTGCGATAAAAAACAACCTTTGCGTGCTCCTTTACGGTATCGCGGTAGGGGAGGAAGACCTTGCTCAACGGATTGTTCCCCGCCTTTAAGACGTCTTTGGTATGTTTATAGGTCTCATTGCAGTATTTACAGGTGAATATCAGATTGGAGGGGTGCAGGAACAGCGGGGAATATACCGCCTTGGGAAAATAGTGGTCCAAGTCGTTCTCTTTCGCGGCATTGGACCCAAGGTGCAGACAGACGGGGCAGGTGCGCAGTAGTGTCCTGTTTGCCCGGTAATAGGCTGCGGTAAAGTCGGCTCGGGTCGCCTTGGTGACGCGCCCGTTGATACTTGGCCCCTGCTTGCGATGGAAGGCGGTTTCATAAAAATATTTGAAGAAGGAATCTAAAATAGAGCGCTCCTTTTTCGGCAGGGAGGGGACGGAAAAGAAAAAGCGGCTGGGGTCGTGCGTCTTGTCAAAGGTCATATCGTGGACCACGGCCTGCGCTATTGCCCGACGGCGGGCATGGGGCAGCTGGAACAGTTCCTTGACCGCCTGTTGAAGCCCAGCCCGATTCTTCTGCGATCCATGAAATTGATTCAGAAGCCACTGCGCGTTTTGGGGAAATGCTTTGCGGAAGGCGGCCTCATTCAGGCTTGTCCCGCCCTGAGCGGCCGCGTAGGCAAAAAATTTCACCAGCAGCGTTGACAAGTCCCTCATATCCTGTTCCCGGCTGTTTCTGTACAGTTTCCAAAACATCAGTTTGCCTCCTGTCAGCCCTGCTCTTTCTTTAGTTCGTGATACCGCTCATACAGCCGGAAGCGCTGATAGCCCGGGCCTGTCTGCTGGATCAGCTCCAGCACCTCTTCCGGAGTATGGGCCCGTTCCAACAATGAATCCACCCGCTGCATGGCGTAACTGCCCACCGCCGAAGCGGAAAACAGCAGACGGGCCAACTCATCCTGCTGGGCGGCGAAGGGAGAGACCGGCGTTTTATCTACCTGGACGCCGTTCCTCTCCTCGGCGGAAAACAGATTGATCTGCTCGGGATAGGCGTCTGTCAGCAGCAGGGTGGAGTGAGTGGCGATGACAAATCCATGATGAAGGCCTTCTCCCAGGATATCGCTGCACTGCCCCAGAGTTTTGATAAAATCCATATTCCACTCGTTGTTAAAATGGACGTCCGGTTCATCGAAGAGGAACAGGGTCTCCGCCGACCTGGACAGTCGGGACATCAGGACCAGTCCCATGCGGGTCAGCCACATCAATTCCCCGTCGCTGAGGGTCTCCAGCCCTAAAAGGGCCTGTTCCTCTCCGCTGTGAAAGGCCAGCTGAATATCCATCAGGATGCCGCTCCGGTAGGCTGCGGTCAAAACATTCAGCAGTAGCATGGGGTCTCCGTCGAATTCCTCGCTGAGCCTGCGGTTCCACAGCCAGCCCTTGTTTTCCCGGCCCGGCCAAGGCTCATAACAGAACACGGCGGTCTGAGACATCCGGCCGCCGTCCTCCCTGTCAGAGTCAAGTTCCGGAGACAGGATCGGTCTGCGCACCATCCAACTGTGGAGGGGCTTGCTCCCGTCCGGCTGTTCGGTGCGGAAGAGCTTGGCCAGCAGGCCGTACTGCGGGCTGTTTCGCCGCTCCTCGATCATCCGCTGCAGCATAGTCTCGTCTACCGTGATGGAGAACGCCACCGGAAGAAAGTGGCTGCTGATGCGGCGAAGCAGCTCATCTCGCAGCTGAAAATGGCTCTCCGCTAGCATGTGGTCCGCAAAATTTGGGATGACGGCAAAGAGCACCGGCGCCACCAGTCGGGCTGTTTTCCCGTCGATGCTGAACACCCTGGGATTGGTGTCCAGCGCCTGGTACAGCTCCAGCAGCCGGGCCATTTCCATCTCCCGGTCCGGGCCGCTTTGGCCGGCCAGGTCATAGAGGTCGCTGGCCAGCGAGGCCCAGGGGGAGGACAACAGCACCGACTCCATCAGGTGGTTCGCCCCGGAACTGCAGGCGACGATCCTCCGGGGCAGATACTCCTCTGGGATCTGCTCCAGACGCCGGGTTTTGCCGCTGGCAGTGATGGTCACTTCCAGTTTTCTGCCGGGAGGAGCCTTTTTGCCCGCCGGACAAACCTTGACCCACCCCCGCCTGACCCGGTACTCCAAAACAAAGGGGAAGCCAGGCACCTCCCCCTGCATGATACGGGTGAAGATCAAGCCGAGCGCCTCTAAAAAGCAGGATTTACCGGAGCCGTTCACCCCCACCAGCAGATGGGTAAAAAAGGTGTCCTCTCCCTGTACCGGACTGCGGAACTCCACGTTCACATCCTGCAGGCATTTATAATTTTGTATCCTGATCCGCTCCAGCTGCATAGGCGTTCTCCTCGAAGATATCTTCTGTCGGTTTATAGGTGTCGATTAAAACAGACCGGCCATTGTGATCGGTGACGTATGCCGGTTCAGTGTCCGTGCGTTCTGTCCCGGCTGGGAACAGGAGGATTTTCCGGGCATTCTCGTGCTCCACAAGGCCGAACTGCTCCAGAAGGGCGAAGGAGGCCAGAGCGTCCTGGATCCCGGCGGCCCGCCCACGTCCCTGAACGCCCCTCCGCATCTGCTTGAGCAGTGCGTGGACGGGCTGCCCCTCCTCCGATTGCAGGAGGACGCGGTAAAGCTCCCGCTGAAATTGCGACATCTCCTGAAGGAACCGATTCATTGGCTCAGTGAGCCTGGACAGGCTCCTGTCCAGGCGGCCCCCGGTCAGCGATTCAAAGTCTGTCTCTGCTCCGCTTTTGGAGAAGATGAGACGCAGAACAGAGTCAAACAGTGCCTGCGTCTGTTCGGTGAACTGGACCGCTTTCTCCTCCAGGGCGAAATACAGCAGAAGCCTGCGCTCAAGCACTTTTTGTCCTTGTGGGACAGGGACCCGGTACTGCTGCAGCATCTGTTTTTGCAGCTTTCCATCCACATACAGAGGATCGCCGCCCGGTCCCCGCAGCCAGGACAGCAGCCAGGCGGCGTAGAGTGAGGAGCGCAGCCGCAGCCGGGTCAGGTTTCCGCCTGTCAGAGCCTCCTCTGGAAGATCACCCACCAAGGTGCCCCGCACGCTGTCGCTGGGAGCCGAGTTTCGGAGCAGGATATCCATTGGGCGGAGCCTGTAGCGGCTGAGCTGTTTCTCCGGCACCTGTACACGCAGACAGCCCTCCAGCCCGGTCAACCTGCCGCCGTCTCGGCTCAGCCTGTTGACCAGCGGCAGCCCGTTTCCGGTGGGAGAGGCCTTAGCTCGCAGCCCGGTCAGGGGCGGTTCTGCCAGCAGCGCTCCAACAGGCATGTAGGTTTTTGTCCGTCGCGCCGCCTGAATTGTCATCGCTGGCAGATACTGTTTTAGAAGCGTCTGTATCTGTTCGGCCTTTTCACGCAGCATTTCAGGCATACGCATCTGCGCGACGATTTTCTTCTGGACCGGAATGGAAGGAAAATAGATTGGCAGAGACTGCAGCTTTCCCTTGGATACATTGGGGATCGTTGTGCCGTTCGCCAATTGAAGCAGCAGCGGTCGCTGGCTGAGCAGAAAGTAGCGGCCGTACTGGGGAAGGACGGTGTCCTTGCGAAAGGACAGGGCCTGAACGGCCTGATTACAAAACACCGGCCGGCCGGCAACCGCGACCTTGCCAATCGTTCCGGTGGTGGTGACCAGAACGGCATTTTTTTGCGCCCGCCGCATCTGTCTGCCGCCTGCCTCGCTGAGATGCTCCGCTGTTTCATACAGCAAGCCGCCCTTTACATCCTCCGCCTTGACCCAAGGAGTGCCGCCTTCCGGAACAAAAAATTCCGGATTTGTGCGAGGGGGCGTGCTGCCGGTGACCCATTCGTCTACTACATCCTTCAACGCCGCCCGGGTCCAAATTTCATCTGTCATAAGCTGCCTCCGCCAACTGCTGTGTCAACTCCATGATTTCCTGGCCCAGTTTCTGTATCTCCTCCAAAATCTCCTCCGGGTCTCGGACAGGTCCGCCCAGCAGCCGGACGGGCTGGTATTGCTCTGGCAGCAGGCTGTAATCGTTGCGGCTGATGTCCTCCAGACTGCCAAACCAGAAATTGGGGTGGTTCCACTGCACAGGCACATCCATGCCATGTACATTCTGTGTGCGGGCCTCCTCACGCCACTCATGCCAGAGGGAAGTCCGTGTATCCCAGACCTGCCGCAGTTCGTCAAAATCGTTACGATTTACAGGCAGCCTCCGGGTGTCATTGGTGCGGCCATCTATCTCTACGGTGAAGAAGAATATTCCTCCATGCTCCGACCGGCTGCGCTCGTGAAGCTGAGACCTGCGGAGGAAAAGAATAGAGGCGTTAACGGACGCCTGGGGATAAAACGTGTAGGCGGGTAGTTTTACGATCCCCATACAATGGAATTCCTCTATCATCCAGCGCCTGACCCGGATGGCGTCTGATCCGGTATGCGTCAAAAAGCTGTCCGGAACGATGATAGCGCTTGTGCCGCCGGGGCGCAGGCCCAGCAGCGTGCGTTGAAGAAAAGCGCGGTGGGTGTCTTTGGTGGGCACAGGCAGTTCAAGGTAGTCGCCCACGATTTCCCGGTCACGGAGGGACTGGGTGCGGAAGGGCGGGTTGGCCAGGATGAAGTCATATGATCGTTCCGTGATCTGTATAGGGGAACCGCCGTCCGTTACCGTTACACGGGATTCAAAGGGATCATAAAAACGGGCCATCAGCATCACGCAGTTTCTAAGGTGTTCGTCCCGCTCCAGACCCTCAATTTTATCTACAAATAACGTATTTTTCTCGGCGGCTTGCTCCAACAGGGCAAGCGGAAAGGCGCCGCTTCCGCAGGATGGGTCCAGCGTTCTTATTGCGAATACCGGCTGGCTTGATTCACAAATAAGTTTGACAATTTCTCTTGCGGTTTGAAGAGGAGTGCCGACCGTCTCGCTTCTTCTGGCCTGCAAAATAGTCTCAAGGAAGTCAAACAACAGCGGGAGCAGCAGCTTCTTATCCCGGGTCAACTCCAAGACTCCGTCAGCTGTGTCCAGGAGGCGGCGGATCAGTTCGGGACGGTCCAAAAAGGTGGCTGGATTGACCGTCACATGGTCGTTCACAATTGAAAAGTGGAACCGTTCCATCAATTCGCGATATCGCACGGTGGGATCGTTTTCCCGCACGAAAAAGACAGCTGTTCTATCCTGGAGCTGAATGAGCAGGCAGCAGAGCTGTTCAAACAAAATGATGGGATCCATGTTGGAGTCCATCCGAAAATAATCATACAGATCCATGAAGCGCGCTTTGATTTTCCCATTCACAGCTTCGCTGTCAGCGCTGTCCTCAGGTTTTTGTGCATCCCAAAACCGGTACTCCATAGTTTCGCCTCCGCTTAAAATAATAGTCATATTATAGCAAATTATGAAGAAAAGGACAAGTGCTTAGAGGATTTTTACCCAATATTTGCCGGGCAGACTGTATTTGCCTGCCCCTGAGAGCTATATTGCGGTCGTGTAGGACAAGGGGAATTACAGGAAAATAAAAAATAGTAGAATAATCTGCTCACCACGCCACAAAAAAGGAATACCAGAAACGACACGAAGCCGCATAAACACTATGTTTTTGCGGCTTTGCCCGTTCCTGTGGCTGCGGTAAAAAGATATGCCCGTCAAAGCTCTAAATCAGTGCTTTTTTCTTTGTCTTGCCCTTTGCTTTTTTGGCTCGGCTTCCTTTGCTTTTGGTGGGTCTGCTTTACCTACTGCGTCATGGTATGCGTCAAGCACTTCTTGCCTTTAGCTGTGACTGGCTCTGCAAGATGATTGACGCGGATATTTCCTGGCTCCGTATGGTTGCGATTAGCTTCTCAAATTTGGGGATTTGCCCAATATTCGCAAATTCATCTAACAGGCAGCGCACATGGACGGGAAGCCACCCGCCGTATTCATCATCTGCTTTGTCGCAAAGCAAGTTGAATAGCTGTGTGTAGAGAATACTCACAACAAAGTTAAAGGTGTCGTCGGTGTCGCTGATAATGACGAAAAGGGCGGTCTTTCTGTCGCCTATGGTGTCAAGCTCCATTTCGTCGGTTTCCATCAGTTCCCGCAGCTCCTTAATGTCGAATGAGGCTAACCTCGCGCCGCATGAGATAAGTATGCTTTTTGCGATCTTGCCCGCCGCAAGTTTGTATTTTTTGTACTGCTTAACTGCAAAATATTCCGGGTCTTTTTCTTCCAGACGTTCAAGCATGAGGTCAACCGGGTTCTGGAAGTCCTCGTCGTCCTCGCGGGCTTCCGACGCATTTATCATTTCAAGCAGCGTCGTGAAGTTCTTCTCGTCCTCCGGGGCTTCATACCAGATATAGCCGATTAGC
>Ga0209694_1001293_pt1 | contig 28621 bp, 27 predicted proteins | sample GluameincwithD2O_FD_187499 | JGI IMG/M metagenome (GOLD analysis project Ga0209694, IMG submission 187499) | Mouse cecum microbial communities from Vienna, Austria - Glucosamine amended microcosms incubated with D2O (SPAdes) (version 2) | ecosystem: Host-associated > Mammals > Digestive system >... | reverse complement strand
GACCTGACACCTGGTATTGATCAACCAGGTTCATCCACTGTTCCTGATTCAGTTCACGGGATTTGGAAAACAGATAATTATGCATAAAATCCTCCAGTTCTAGTCGAATACAGAATATCGACTGGAATCGGAGGATCTAAGCCCGTTCAAATTTCAAAAGGTTACGAATGATTTTTGCATTGCATCGAAAATAACCTCTTAGAAATTACCATTTGAAAATAATTTTTCAGGTATATAAATCAGGCTTATCCATAACACCTGCTTTCAGTTTAAAAGACGATGTCCAATGCATCGTCTTTTCTTCCATACTATCTTATCATCATTATGGAATCAAATTTTTCCAATGATTGTAATTTCAAATTTCTGCTTCAATTCCTGTTTACATAATAAAAAGACAGAGCTCTGTTTTTAACGTCGCTCTGTCTTCTCTGGTCGGTACGTCAAATTCAATGTTAATGCGTCTGGCGCTAGGCGTAAACCAGGCCATCTGAATCTGACCGTAAGATCAGATCCCTTCCATCTTTAATCCCAAGGATTGTGACCATGGACCTTCTGAATGACGCGGTAAGGTCAAAAGTACCACCATTAAAAGCCCACATCATCAATAATCCGCGGTTGAGATATACCGCTAGCTTGTAAATATCTTTCGGGGCTGTCATGTTCTTAATCAGATGCTGTTTTTGAAGTTCTTCAATAATGCTTTCCATTTCGATCTGAAGAGACGTGTTAAATCGATCGCTTTCTGCACTCTGCTTCAACAGGGTTACAATATAGCTCTTTAAAAGATCACAGCCGATATTCTCAGCCACTACGAGTGTTCCAGTCATTCCTGTCCAGAAGGCAGGCAACAGCTTATTCTGCTTTCTGAGTTCGATCATATTGGGGATTACGAGTTTTTCTCCCTGCTTGAAAATATCAGTCAGAATGCTTTCCTTAGAGACGACGTACTTATAAAAAGTTGGTTTAGTGATATTGCATGAGTTGCAAATATCCATCACTGAAACATCTTCAAAACCTTTCTTAGCGAAAAGTTCCGCTGCCGTATCTAGGATTAATTGTCTCTTCTCGTCGTAGGATTTAGCCATGAACGTCCTCCGGCATATCTGTATTGGCATGGCAAACCCCAATCATCAGACTCTCAAGATCGGAAAGCTCTGCTGCGTCATCTGTAGGATTGGTACAGATGGTATACGCATATCCCAGCAGGATAGCCATCAACTGTTCAAGAATTGTTTCAGGATCCTGTTCATTTTGGATCTGTCCATACTTTTTGCCCTTTTCGATATAGTCAATCATCGTATTCTTGAAATTTTCGTCATATCCAGTCAGTTGAGTCAACCCTTTTGTTTGAGAGATAATATGACTTTTAAATAAATCAACACCTAAGGAAAGATAGTGAGAAAAGCTATTTCGAAAAGTATCAATAATCAGTTGAAGATAATCATTCTCCTGCTCACTTGCCTTGTTTATCACCGGATGAAACTCTGGAATATCAAAATAATAGTTAGTCAGAATATCGTCTTTCGAACTGATATATCGGTAAAAAGTTGGCTTGGTAATCCCGACATTTCGGCAAATCTCGTTGACTGAAATGTTTTCATATCCTTTATCCATAAACAATTGAATTGAAGTGGAATAAATCTGATTCACAATTAAACGTTTATCAACTGCCATAATCATATACCCGATTAAATTATAACACACTTTTTTGATAGGAAATAAAACGCTTTTCCAACGGTTAAATTATTCAGAAAAAAGGGGTTTTTCATTCATTTCGTTACTCACTTTCCACTTGAAATTTATCAAAATGGTAGGTATTTTAATTAACTCAGACTCTGAATTAAAGAATAACAAACCTAGGTCGGCTATTTTTATTTACTAAAGAATTAAATTTGTTAACGCAGGATTCCATTGTTCGAATGATAGAACAATTGATTCAAATCTTTTGCAAAAACACTTTTAACCGCGATCCATTTTACAAAATGTTTGGTTGACTGAAAACCCCTGATTTTCAAAAAAATCCTAATTCAGACAATTGTTAATATATGCCTAAATTAATAAGATTCAAATGACAGGAATAGTTCATTTTTTACAGATATAATACTGTCTTTTTTGAACGTTAGGTTTCTTCTCAGCTAAAATTTAATGTTTTCAGTTAATTATTTATCGTTTATCATTTGTGAATTTTAACGAAGAATATGTTAGAACATTACGCATTCCCGAAATCCAGCAGCAGAAAGAACAAAAATATTTTTAACCAAATTTCTTTGATAATAGAATTTTCAGATATTTTTTCTTGGGTTTACTGCTGAGCAGTTTTCAAGAAAATGTCTGGCTGCCGGTAGTTTTTCTTTAATGAAAAACCTTTACATACAAATCTCAATAATTCATTTGAGTTCGAATGATTCAGGCTCATTCTTGCTCAGCCATTCTCTTTATTCTTGTCGATATATTTTTCGATCATCAGGTGATGTTTAGCTATTTCTTTTTGGATTTGTTCATCATGAGCAGTTTTGTCTTTTTTCATTTTGATCTTTTCAAGGGCCATAGTATTCAGTTCTTTAGCTTTTTGCACATCTCTGGCTGAATCAATTCCCTTTAGAAAAATCATAGCCAGTTCATCAAGCGCTTCGGGATGATTCTGATTTGCTGCTTTTTTCAAAAAGTAAATTCCGGCTTCCTTATCCTTCTTGCAACCTTCCCCATTCATCAGCATTTTTCCAAGTAATACCATCGAATCGGGATCCTGATTCAATGCTGCCAGCCTGACATATTCAAAAGCTGCCGGAAGAATTCTTTCATGACCATATTTGTAATTATAAAAGATATCCACCAATTCCTTTTGGGCTGGAAGGTCTCCCCAATGGGCTAATTGTCTGATTAACGGTATGGCTTCAGACAGCTTATTCTGCTTTAAAAGCTCATCCGCTTCTCTTCTTGTCTCTTCTAAAATTTGTTGTTCCATAGTTTACCTCCAAATTCTGATTCTAATTGTTCATTCGATTGATCTGATTTTCCAGATCGGATTGTCATCACTTTCATGTACTACCATTATTTATTATCAGAGAATAAGGCGGAATCATCAAAAAAACGACCCGAAGATTGCCAGTTCATTCGGATCGCTTAACTTTAAAAATGTTTGACTGATTTTCGAATAACTTCTGATTTTGTGTTTTCAGAAGCTTATCAGGAAAAACGATAAAAAAACTTGATTTCTGGGTTTAGGCATTTCCTTCAGCTTTAAGTGCAGAAAGATCTTCCATTACGTCACTGGCGATTTCAGTAAACATGTCTTTGACTTTTTCCTGTTCTCTTAAAGTGAAAGTATCATATTTATTAATGTCTCGGATCAGATCGACCTGTGGCAAGGTTCCATACAGACGGCTGTTCGATCCATCCAGGAATGCATTCAGTTCATCTTCGTTATAGAACAGAATCTTTTCATCACAATGCGGACAATTCAGATAAGCCATATTTTCAATGACACCTAATACTGGAATACTCATCTTTTCGCACATGCGGATCGCCTTAGTAACGATCATGGACACCATTGGCTGTGGAGTAGAAATCATTACGACTCCATTGACTGGAAGTTCCTGCAGGATCGTTAAGGCGACATCACCTGTTCCTGGCGGCATATCAATCAGCAGAACATCAAGATCACCCCAGAGAACATCGGTATAGAACTGTTTGACTACATTGGCAACAATCGGTCCTCTCCAGATCACTGGTTCGTTTTCATCAGGAAGCATATAGTTCAAGGAGATCATTTTGATTCCTTCCTGACTTTCGATCGGAATAATCTGAGTGTCAGGAGTAGCATATGCTTTTTCATCTTCAAGAGCCATCAGTCTTGGAATCGATGGCCCTGTAATATCTGCATCCATAATTCCAACTTTCTTCCCCTGAGCAGCCAAAGCTCTGGCAAGAAGGACAGTACAGGTACTTTTTCCTACACCGCCTTTTCCTGACATGACGGCAGCAATATAACGGATATGATTATTTGGATTTGGTTTAGTCTGGCAGCTTGCTGCATCTTTGGAGCAGTTGCCTTTACTTGGACATCCTTCGCAACTCATTATTTTCATCCTTTCTGAAATGGATCAGGCATTGCCTGATCATAAACCTGCTTTAGCCTTTCTGTTTCAACATGAGTATAAATCTGGGTTGTCCGAATATCGGAATGCCCCAGCAGTTCCTGAACAATTCTTAAATCTGCATTTCCTGCCAGAAGGCTGGTGGCAAATGAATGCCGGAAGCTGTGAGCAGAAATTTCGGGGGACAGATTCAATTGAACACATTTCTTTTTAATCAACCGATCGACATATTGACGGTTAAGAGGATTTCCCTTCATATTCAAAAAGAAGTGAGGATCTCTTGATTGAGATCTTGAAAAGTTCAGATACTCCTGCATCTTTTCGATGCAGACATCGTTGAGCGGTACGATTCTTTCCTTACTTCCCTTTCCAAACACTTTGATCTGCTTTTGTTTTAAATGCACATCATTCAGTTTCAGAGTGCAGAGTTCACTGATTCTAAGACCACAGGAGTAAAGTGTAATCAGAATACAGGAATCGAGAATCCCCTTATCACTGTCATCGAAGCTGTTAAATAACTTTTGCAGATCACCACAAGAAACATAAACTGGCAGCTTATTTGGAGTTTTCATTCCACGTATAAGGTTTGTTGGATTATTGATCGCCGGTTCGATCCCGCAGATGATTCGATAAAAAGTTCGAAGAGCTGATAACATTCGATTGGCAGAGTTCGAGCAATGGGAAGCACAGAAAAAAAGCAGAAAATCTTCAACAGTCTTCGAAGTCACCTCCGAAAGAGCAATATCGTTTTTCTGCAGATATTCGAAATACAGCCGAATGTCTGAATCATAGGCTTTTATGGAAGGAAGAGATTTATTTTCCGCCGTTTCTAACTGAGAAAGAAAATAATCTCTGGCTTGCAGGAATTCCATAACCTCATTATAGCATCTCTGACAAGTCCCTTTTATTGCTGAATTCAGGCCTTCAACTTTGTTTCTTTTGTAAAGTTGATTTTTTCGTCTATAGAAACTCTATTCGTATTCTATTTACACCAACCCCTCCCTTTAATCTGTATCGAAATGCATTCAAACAGATCAAATATTCTTGTAAATCTTCAGTAAGCCGGAATTCTTCTGATAACTCATAATCGAACCCGTACAGAATATGGCAAGAACAGCCAGAATTGCGCCCAATCCAATCCATTGAATATGAAAAAGATTCGCATTCATTGTGGAATTCAGACACCAGATCACAAAGAAAGAACAGATCGTAGTCAGTACAAAGGTCAGAACATAGGGGATGGCTACTTCTTTCATCGCTGCTTTGGATAGTGTGCTCTTATCAATCCCCAGCTTATGAAGAATAATAATTCTTCCTCTTTCTTCTGAAGCATCCGCAACAATCCGAATTGCTAAAATACTGCAGGCCGAAATGACAAATACAAGGAAGACGAAATAACTGATCGCGTAGGTAATTGAAACGAAATTCATTTCTCCAGCTTTATCCTGAGCCAGCATGATGCTCAATGAAGGATCATAAGCCGCCAGTTCCTGTGCGATTTGATTAGCCTGAGCCTGATCAATATTCTGAACAATCTCCATGGACATACGTAAAGAATCTTCAGGCATTGAATCAAAAACAGAATCTGAAACGATAACAGCGCCTGAAGCAAGCGCAAGCGAACCTAAAACCGGAACATCGCTCTTCCCCATATAATCCAGGGAGTGATCTGCAATAGTAATCTTTTCTGCAGATTCTTCCGTTCGAAATGACATCAGATATAAATGTTCAAGATCCAAATAATGAGTGTCATCGAGCGGCTGATCCTTCAAAGGATTTTTATTATCAGAGATTTCCAGAAGCCGCTCAAATCCATTCAGCGATAAAACCAATTCTGTTCCTCCATATTCAGTTGGGATCATCTTCATTAGAATGGTTGTGATTTTTGCTTCTGGATTGACCGAATGGATCAATGAATCGACAAAATCCTGATTAACAGCTGACTGAGAAAGAATCTGTATTGGATAAAGTGCTGCGGCATGATCCATTTTCTGCTTTCTTTGTTGAAGAGCCAGTCCAGTGGCCAAAGCCGTCAAAGAAGAAATCAACAAAATTGCTGTCACAGTATAGGTCATATAATTCTGAGTCATGCGAAAAATCAATGAGTTGATCCAGAGGTTACGCTGTTCCTGATACAGGAAATGTTTATTTTTTTGAAGCATGGATAGGACCAGAGGAATAAAACCCGAAAACAACAGATAAATTCCAAAGCAGATCAAAAGAACAATCGGGACAAGCTGTTCAAACAGATTATTGCTTGGTCGGATCGCCAGATAACATCCATATCCCATAAAGCCAATCCCAAAAATAGCACGAAAAACCATCCAGATCGGTCGAAATGCTTTTCTTTCGCTGGTTCGATTGGCATTGAGCAGATCGATCACCGAACTGCGGCAGATTCCTATGAATTTTACGAAAGAAAAGAACAGGTAGATCAGCCAGAACATCAGACAGCCATAAACCATCGCTTCAGAACTGATCATGAATGAACTCGATATTGGAACTCCAGAAAGCGTTTCGATCAGCATTCCAAAGAGTTTGCAAAAAAGTAATCCACCAACTAAACCAATAATCAAACTTGTCAGTCCAATCATCAAAATTTCAATCAGGCACAAGGCAGCAATCTTCTGCATGCTGAAGCCCATGAAAACATACATACCCAGCTCTTTTTTCTGTTTGCGAAAGAAAACAGTGATGGCATAGGCAATATAAAAGATTAAGAAGATTGCCAGTATCACGATCACTGCCAGCATGACTGAATTGACCATCTTCTGTGTGTATTCACTTGTTGTCGATAACATATCTGAAAAAATAATATTGAATATGTTAATCATGACCATTAATGAAAAGCTCAGAGAAACAATCATCATCAGCCAGCTTCTGATCGATCCTTTAAAGTTGATCCAGGCCAGTTTAAGCAGACTCATAAACTTTCTCCCATGGAAGCCTGGATCTGAACAATTTTGTCATAAAATTCTTTCTGAGAATCGCCGCGGTCCAACCGAAAGCGAATCTTCCCATCTTCCAAAAAGTAAACGACAGACGCGTAACTTGCGCTTAAGGCATCATGAGTCACCATGATGATCGTATTTTTCTTTTCTTTATTGAGCCATTCAAGACGCTGCATCAGATCCCGTCCACTTTTCGAATCAAGGGCTCCAGTCGGTTCATCCGCAAAGATAATCATCGGATCTGTAATCAGTGCTCTTGCCGCCGCTCCCCGCTGTTTCTGACCCCCAGAAAGTTCATACGGGTATTTTTTCAGATGATCCTGCAGACCCAGAATCTGTGAAAGCTCCTTTGTTTTTGCCTCGATCATCTTGGGTCTTGTTTTCTGCAAAGACAAAGGCAAGGCGATATTGTCTTCAAGATTCATCGTATCAAGCAGGTTGTAATCCTGAAAAATGAACCCGATTCGATTGGCTCGAAAGGCAGACATTTCCCGATTGCTCATCGAAAACAAATCTTTCCCATCAATGAAGACCTGACCGCTTGTAGGTTTATCAGCTGTCGAAATCACATTGAGCAATGTTGTTTTGCCCGATCCGGACGGTCCCATGATCGCGGCAAATTCTCCAGGCATGATTTTCAGCGAAATCCCTTTTAATACGTGATTTCGAAATCCTCTTTTTCCATAGTCCTTGCTTAAAGAGACAGCTTCTAAAACTGGTTTCATACTCTAAAACCTCCTTATATGCAGTATTTTAAAAATCATTGGATAGAAAATCCTTTCGAGCAAATTACAATTGCGCTTTTAACCTGTCATTATCTGTAAGAATAGAGAATAAGACGATGAAAAAAAGAGCACATCAAAACCGATATGCTCCCAAGTGATCCTGAATGATCCTGAAAATCATTTTTAATTTTTGAAACGGATCTTATCGATTATTATTCAACTTGGCTGCCGGCCAAGTCTGATGTCTTTACATCTGAGTTCAATAGGTCTATTTTCTGAAAGTCTGATTGTCTTCAATTTTGTTTTCCTTCCAGAGTTCAAACTCATTGATTGGGATTTTAATCACAAACTGAGTTCCTTCGTTCTTTTTGCTTTCTACATCGATGGATGACTGCATCTTTTCAAGAATCATTTTCGAAAAGTATAGTCCCATTCCTGTTGACTTGATCTTCTGATTTCGCTTGTTGGTGCCTGTAAATCCTTTTTCAAAAATCGTTGGCAGATCTTCAGAAGCAATCCCCTGTCCATTATCTTTGATTTTTAAATAGACAAATCCAGGTATTTTTTCCATAGAAAACGATAGCTTGGGGTTCTCTGAACGATACTTAATCGCATTGTCGATCAATTGGTTGAGAACAAAGCTTAGCCAGTGATCATCACTGCAGACAATCATCTCCTCTTCAGGAAGCGACAGAGAAAATTGATAATGAATTAGTCGATATGAGTTATCTTTGATCGCTCTGGATATGAGGGATTTTAAGGGGACTTTCCGAATTCGTATTTCAGTCAGCTCAGAAGAAATACGGCTTGAATCAAGCATTAGATTTAATAATCGATTCATCTGATCGTATTGATTTCTCTGGTCCCGAAGAAGATCCTTAAGTCTCATTCCAATTTCTTCAACACTCAGACCATATTGGCTATCTCGAAGATGAAGCAATGTGTTATCAATCTGATTTTGCAAGTCATCATTCTGAAGATAAAGGGAGGATAAAGGAATTTTAATTTCATGAATTTGGTTTACGATGCTGTTTTCAAGATCCTGATATCGATTCTTTTCAATGCGCAGTCTATTTTCATAGACTTTGAGGTCATGAAAGCAGATGTCGCTGTTTTCAAAATCTTCGAGCAGGAACGCTGCTTCCTGATTTGGATTTTCACACAGTTCTTTTTTGAGCCTTTGAAAATTTCTTCTTTTGGTGATCTCCCAAATCAGCCAGATGATCAGGATCAGACCAATTAAAAAATCGATATAAAGGATATTTTCAAATTCGATTTTCTGATCAAATAATAAGAGATACAGATTGAAAACAATCAGGCAGACAAGACTCATCAACAAGCTTTTTATCATGGCAGCTGATAGCCAATTCCTTTCTTGGTTTCAATCAACGGATCACGAAAGGCTGCTTTCAGCTTTGATCTGAGTCTGGAAATGCAGGTTGTCAATGATCCATCACAGATGAATTCATCGGTCTGCCACAATGCGATCATTAACTCTTCTCTGCTGATGGTGATCGATTTCTTTTTTACGAAAAGGTCCATCACCTTCTTCTCCATTCCGGTCAGTTCAACGATCTGCTTTCCATCACTGATCTGTGCTTTATCCGGAACATAATACAGGGTCTCATTCAACTCGATCGTTTCTGGCCTGATGCGGTAATCCGTTCGTCGAAACAGAGCATCCATTTTTGCCTTAAGCAGATCCAGACTGAATGGTTTGGTCAGATAGTCATCTCCACCCTGAACGATGGCCATAATAATGTCCTGATCTGCAGTCCGCGACGAGATAAACAAAATGGGTACAGTAGATTTCTTTCGGATTTGCCTTGTCCAGTAATAGCCGTCAAAATAAGGCAGGGTAATATCCATTAAGACCAGATCCGGACTGATTTTGAAAACTTCCTGGTCAAGGACATCAAACTGACTGGCCAGTATGGGCTTGTATTTCCATCCTTCCAGAAAGGAAGCAATCTGATTAGCCAGTCTTTTATCATCTTCAACAATGAGTATTGTTTTTTCTGTCATATACTTTCACCTTATGGACTCATTATAGAGAAGATCCCTTTTGAGTTCTGAGAGATTACTGAAGTGTTAGAAAAGGCCGAAACAAATGTTCGGCCTTGATGGTTGACTATTAAGAATTCTGAATGAGCAAAAATACTGATCTCAGATTCTTAACAGACTGTTTTTCAGATTTTCCAGTTCGTTTTATTCACCGGGTTTGTTCTAATTTTTCTGCATTACATTTTCTGAACCAATCCAGATCAGGTCTTCAATCACTGTTCGTGATTTTCTCTCCTTTGTCGCTTCGATCAGAACGCTTTTGCATTGACTATCCCGATGATCATAAACCATTCCCATCCTTGAAAGACCAAAGTTATTCTGATCAAGCAAAACCATAATTTCCATGATGCGTTCGGGCCGATGGACCAGATAGAAACGCCCATTTGAGCGTAAAAGCTGGCTGGATTTCTGAATCAGATCAGCTAAATTCAGGTTCACTTCGATTCGTCCCAGCTTCTTGTGATTTAAATTGTTGATATCTGGATACCCAGACTCTTCCAAAGAGAAAAACGGTGGATTCGATGCGATTACATCATATTGATCTGATCCGGGATTAAATTGACGGATATCCTGACAAAAGATCATCCAGTCCTTAAGATGATGAGCCTGAAGATTGTGAGCGGCCAGTCTGGCAGGCTCTTTTAAGATTTCAATTCCATGCAAAACAGCTGGATTATATTTTGAAACATAAACAAGAAGAGCCGCATTATTACACCCTATTTCTAAAAAACGCTCTCCCTGATAAAGCCGAATAAATTCGGCTAACAATGAGGTATCCGAATTAAAACAGAAATGTTTTCTATTCTGATCTACAAAATATTCAGGTTCGATCAACCACGATCGCCGCAGATTTTTCTTTTCGTCCTGACACAATTGAACCGGATGTTCTGGATCGAATATTTCAATCTGAGTATCCATCGCAAAACCAGAAGCGACCTCTTTATCGATTAAATCGCTCATTTCAGATGATCCTCTGAATAATCCTTTTTTTCAGTGATCGTTTCGACGTTATCTTTATCACTGGCTTCAAATTTTGTTTTTGAATTTTCATTTTCATTCTTGAGATCCGCTTTACTTTTATTCTGCTTCTTTAAAAGTTCGGATGCAGGCATAAAGAAGGCATCCAACCCTTCATTTTTTACTGAATTATTCAGCTGTCGGATAATGGTTTCCGTCGCACTGGCCGGTTCGAATAAGGTGGGCTGCAAATTGATCTGATCTTCATCCTTTAACGAACCGACTGTAATTCCGATCAGCCGATAGCCAATCGGTTCAAAATTTTCAGTCACCAGAATCGCTGCTGCTTCATATAACGTCTCGTATCGGCTTGTATAATCCGATAAAGAAATCGAGCGGACCTGATTATTAAAATCGCGGTCTCTTAAAGTTACCGACAGCTGTTTTCCCATTTTTGAAATTTTTTGCATTCGTCCTGCAAGCTTCATGGCAATCATTCGAGTCTGATTCAAGACTTCTTCAAGCGAATAGAGATCACTTCCAAAGGTTTCTGCGTGCGAAATTGATTTTCGAGTCGAAGAAAAAGAAAGCTGATCACTGCTCTTTCCCTGGATTTGCATCATCATTGGCCAATAGTTTTTTCCTAATATTGGCGCGACCTTGTTTCGATTGTCTGGATTGGCCAGATCCCCAATCGTTTCAATTCCTAACTCCTGTAATTTTGGCAATGTTTTCTTTCCGATTCCCATCATATCCTTGACTGGAAGAGGTAGAAGTTTTCGTTCGATTTCTGATTTTCTTAATACCGTAATGCCCATAGGCTTCATCATATCGCTGGCCATTTTTGCCAGGAAGCGCGTAGGTGCTACACCAATCGAACACTTGAGGCCCAATTTTTCATAAACTCCCTGTTGAATATCTACAGCCAAATCGAGAGGCCTGGCATATTTCTTAATTGGTTCAGTGACATCAAGAAAACATTCATCAACAGAAAGAATTTCTAACATCCCCGAATACTGTCTTAAATAGTCAAAAAACTGCCTGGAGAGTGAACGATAGTACTCGTAATCCCCTGGAATTATTTTCAATTCAGGACAAAGCGATAATGCCTGTCGAACCGGCATGGCAGAATGCACTCCAAACTCTCTGGCTTTATAGTTTGCGGTTGTCAGGACGCCTCGAGAACTTAATGATCCTACCGCAATCGGAAATTCCTTAAGTTCAGGATTTCTAAGTTCCTCTGCAGAGGCAAAAAAAGCGTTTAAATCAATATGGAACAAAACTCTAGCCATTCACGCGAACCTCCCTGGCGAGTTCTTTCATACTATCTATAGCGGAAGGCGAAGCGGTCCCATTGGACATAATGGCAAGCTCTTCAAAATGAGTTTCATCATCAAGCACTTCAACTTCTGTTTTTGTACTTTGCTGGTTGGCTGATTTGGCTACCCGGTAATGTTCATCCGCCCAGACTGCAACACTTGCTAAGTGGGTAATACAGAGGACCTGATAATTTTCGGCCAAAGTATGCATTTTGCTGCCCATAGCCAAGGCGACTTTTCCAGAAACACCAGTATCAATTTCATCAAAAACGAGCGTTCCGATCCCATTGTCAGCCTGGAACACAACTTTGAGAGCGAGCATCAAACGGGAAAGCTCACCTCCTGATGCCGATTGTCGAAGTGGAGTCAATGGCTGACCCGGGTTCATGCTGACCAGAAATTCGATTTCATCGATTCCATCTTTGGCAGGCGCTTTTTCTTTCCGATTGATTTCAAAGACACAGTTTTCAAGCATCAGATCATGAGCATGCTCTTCAATGCGTTTCTTTAATGAGCTAAACTGATCCTGTCTCATTTTTGACAAGATTTTGGCTTCTTTCTGATAAGTTTTCAAAGATTCCTTTTTTTCTTTTTCAAGCTTATCGAACAGATCCTGTCGATGTAAGATGCGGTCAACCTTTTCGTTGAGCTTTTCGGCGGCAGCCATAACTCCTTCATAGTCCCCGCCATACTTACGGTAGAGCTTTTTAATCTGATATTCCCTTTCCTGCATGGCATCCAGATCTTCTTCCATGGCTGCCAGGGAGTCCTGGGCATCCGATATTTCTTCAGATACATCCTGAATCGCATAATAGAGATCACTTAGTTTTTCTCCGAATTCGGGTCTGGAAGATCTTTTTAAAGTACGGGCGGCGGTATACAGCTGGTCTGAAATTCCGTTGTCCTTGCGAATCAGATACAGGGCAGAAGAAAAATCTTCTCTGGCTTTCGAAGCTCCAGAGGCGTCTTCGATTTTTTCCTGCAATTCTTCAAGCTCTCCATCCCTGATGTTCATATTCGTAATCTCATTGAGCTGTTCAGTAATAAAATCAAGCTCTTCATCCGAGAAAGTCTCTGTCTGCAGTTTTTTCAATTCAGCGCTCACGGATGAATAGGCTTTATATGCCTGCTCGACCTTTTCTTTCTGGGTTCCTGTTTTAGCATACTGATCAAGAAGTCCCATCTGAACCTCTGGATTCATTAAAGTAATCGTATCCATCTGCGAATGAACATCGATCATCATGGAAGTTACTTTTTTAACAAGAGCATTCGTCGCTGGTTGAAGATTAATCTGCATTCGAGATTTCTTATTTGGGGTGATGATACGGGTAATAATGATTTCATCATCCACTTCAAAACCATTTTCTTCGAGCAGACTGATGACCTCTTTGGATGGATCAGAAAGCACCATGGACAAAACGGCTTTTTCCCTTCCGCTTCTGACGACATCTCCCTGAAGTCTTTCTCCGGAAAGATATCCGATCGCATCAATCAGTAATGATTTACCGGCACCAGTCTCACCGGTGATCACAGACATTCCATTCTTAAAATTTATATTGGCACTATCAAACAATATATAGTCACGGACACTGAGCTGTTCAATCATGTAATACCCCCTTGATTCCTGAAAATCAGGAATCGATCCAATTCCAATCTGATATTTTAAATCATATTGTTACATTATTATTGTAACATTCATAAATTTGATTGAAATTTGATCGAATTTTCTGCTTCTCTCTGCTACTCATTTTACTCTATTTCTTCCAAAAGTATGCATATTTTATGCAATTTAAAAAATCAGGAAAGCATTTTTACCGTTTCACTTTCCTGATTTGAACAATTCAAAGATAATTCTGTCTGTTTTTCATATGGTCTGGTTTTGAATCAAGCGATGAATTTCTTCAACTGCTTCAATGAATCCTTTGATTTTTACAGACGCAAAGATCACGGATCTGGATGATATTGAGTATGAAAATTCAAATTTCAGAATATGATTCAACTCAGATTAGTTCCTGATGTTTGACCTGGGGATCCGAATACAGTGCTGGATTGTTTGAAGCATAGAGAATGTATTCCTGATTTCCGTTGCGGCCTAATACTGGTGATGGAATATAACGGACAAATTCATATTTCTTTCTTATTTCCCGTTTGATTCGATCCACAGTTTCAAGCGCTTTTGCAGGCTGTTTGAGGACTCCGCTTTTATTGAGTGCCTGAGGACCGAGTTCAAATTGAGGTTTTACGAGAACTGCCATATGTTTAGGGAATATTTTCTCCATAACCGGTTCAAGTATCGTCATACAGGAAATAAATGAAACATCCATACAGACAAAGTCAATGGGATCTCTAAACCAGTCCGGTTCTATAAAGCGGGCATTCATTCCTTCCATCTCAATCACCCGGTCATCTTCTTTTAACAGAGGATGAAGCTGAAGATGACCTACATCGAGGGCATATACTTTCGATGCGCCATGATCAAGCGAGCATTGAGTAAAACCGCCTGTGCTTGCGCCGATATCCAAAACAACCTGATCCTTTAAATCGATCTTCCATTGATCTAAGGCAGCAAGCAGTTTACCGCCTGCCCGGCTTACATACCGGTTATCGTCCTGAGCAATTTCGATGATATCTGTCTCTAAGACTTTATAAGAAGGTTTTCGGATAACTTTTGAATTGACTTTAATCTTGCCTTCCTTAATGAGATCCTGTGCTTTAGTTCGGCTGTTCAACTGACTTGTCAGCTTCTGATCCAGTCTGATCGACATTGTTTTCCAACCTTTCAAAAAGATCTTCCGTAGAAATTCTTTCCAGTTTTCTTAATGCGCGAATGCTTCCATGTTCTACAAACTTATCCTGTATAGCCATCACGTCAACCTGAGGTTCAATCACATTGAGTCCTTCTAAAATGGCATCCGACAGTCCGCCTGAAACATTATCCGTTTCATAAATCGTAATCGGTAAATTCATTTCCTTGATCTTTCGCAGCATCCCAAGATCGATCGGTTTAAAGAAACGGGCATTTACGACAAGCAGATTCATATTGTTGCTTCTTGCCTTCTTGATAATCCGTTTGACATCCGGTCCATAGGTAATGACAATCTGTTCTGGATTTCCAATGACAGTTTTTGTCCAGCTTCCAATCGGAATCTGAGCATATTCTTCGTTAGGAATATATACTTCATTACCGCGAGGGTAACGAATAAAAAATGGTTTCTGGGTTTTGAATCCGGTATACAGCAGATCCTGGGCTTCTCTACCATCTTTTGGCTGGCAGACGATCGTATTCGGTATGCTTCTCAAGTATCCGATATCATAAATTCCCTGATGGGTATCTCCATCATCTCCAACCAATCCAGCCCGGTCTACTCCAACGACAACCGGCAGATTCATCCGACATAAATCATGAGATATCTGATCATAAGCCCTCTGTAAAAAAGTCGAATAAACCGAAACAAATGGATGCAGACCACCCACAGCCATGCCTGAAGCTAAAGTGATTGCATGCTGCTCGGCGATGCCGCAGTCAAAGAATCGATCTGGAAAAATCGATTGAAATTTCAGCAGTTTGCTGCCGTTAGCCATAGCTGGAGTAATTGCGGTGATCTTTTCATCGCCGGCAGCCAGATCGATCAGGGTATTCGAAATGATCTCTGACCAGGAAATTTCCTTTTTCGTATGAAGGACTTTGGACTTTCCACTGGCAAGATCAAACGGAGAAACACCATGCCAGGCACCCACTGTATCCTTTTCAGCTAATGGATAACCTTTTCCTTTTTTGGTGACCACATGAACAACAATCGGACCTTCGTGATCTCTGGCAGTTTCCAGAACTGGAATCAATTCACTTAAATTATGACCATCGACCGGTCCGATATAGTCCAGATTAAACTGTGAAAACAATGGAGCGTCGATGAATTGGTTTTTCAGATAATTTCTTCCGGCATGCAGAATCTTATGGACGGTCTTATTAACCAGATTGCTTGATTTGGAAGAATTCACTTCTTTTTTTGTATTTCGATAGAACTCAGATGTTCTTAAATGAGTGATCGCCGTTTCCATACCGCCATGGTTTCTGGAAATACTCATCTTGTTGTCATTAAAGATGATGATAACCTTTCGCTGCTGTGCGCCAAGATCATTGAGAGCTTCTAAAGCCATACCACCCGTTATTGCTCCATCCCCAATAACCGAGATGATCTCAAAGTTCTGTTTTTGCAGGTCTCTGGCTGCAGCCATACCTAAAGCTGCAGAAATTGAAGTGGATGAATGCCCGGCTTCCCAGGGATCATGTTCACTTTCATTGCGGCGCTGAAATCCGGAAAGGCCGCCTTTCTGACGAAGGGTATAAAACTTCTCTCTTCGGCCTGTCAGAATCTTATGAGTATAGCTTTGATGACCCACATCAAAGATGATCTTATCCTTAGGGGAGTTAAAGACTTTATGTAAAGCAACAGTCAGCTCAACAGTTCCCAGATTGCTCGAAAGATGACCGCCTGTCTGAGATACAGAGTTCAAAATAAATTGTCGGATCTGAGTTGAAAGATCAGTCAGTTCCTTGATCGACATGTTTTTCAGCTGAGAAGGATCGTTCAAATCTCTTAAGTTCAAGATCGTTCCCCCCTTTATTTCTGTCGCTTCAAAAGCTCTTCGATATAGCTGTTCAGCGGTAATGCCTCCGGAAGACTCTGTTTGAGAGAATCCATGATTTTAGAAGCAAGAACATTTACTTCTTTTTGAGCCTGTTCAATACCATCCACGCTGATTGCGGTTAATTTCTGATTTCGTAAATCTGAATTGGATTTTCCGAGTTCCTGAGCGGTTTTTGTGGCATCCAGAATGTCATCCTGAATCTGAAACAGAACCCCCAGATCTTCTCCTGCCTGATTCAGAATCGGATAGTTATCCGTATCATTTGCCAGTACTGCTCCAGACAGCATAGGTAGTTCGATCAGACAGCCTGTTTTATACTTCTGAACTTCATGAAGCAAATTACGATCAGAATTGGCTGATTCAGAGAGAATATCCAGTTCCTGACCATAGATCATTCCCTGAGCACCAGCCTTATCTGATAAAAGAGAAATCAGAGCAATGATCTGTTTAGGCGAAGCATCACTTTTTAAAGCCTGATTAAAGGCTTCTGTTAACAGTCCATCACCAGCAAGTATGGCAATATCTTCACCAAACTGTTTATGACAGGATGGACGGCCTCTTCTGAAATCATCATTATCCATTGCCGGCAAATCATCATGAATAAGGGAATAAGTATGGATCATCTCAATGGCAGCAGCCTGTGCAAAGCCAAGCCGCGGATCGAGTCCGTAGCTTTCTAAAGTCCGAAACAGCAGCATCGGACGCACCCTTTTTCCACTTCCAAACAGAGAATATTCCATTGCATCTCTAGTTCTGGAAGGCTTCAGTTCCTGAATTCTGTCTTTCAGATATTCATCGAACTCTGCCAGGAGGATATTTTGATCGATCATTGTCTTAGCGTCCCTTTCTTTTTCCAACCATCTTTATGAATAAAAAATTTATTAATAAAGATCATGCGAAAACAGACGCAAAAGCAATCAGCTATATCAAAGAATACTTTTATTCCTGATGATCAAACCGATGCCTTTGCGCTTTTTACACATAACAAACAACTGGTTATTTCTTCTTATTCACTCGTATCGACCTAATTTCTTGCAGGCTGATTTGCTGTGACGAGTTCAGTCATTTCAGCTTCAAAGTGTTTGAGCTGATCTTCACATTGAGAACTGAGCTGCAAGCCTTCTTTAAAAAGATTCATCGCCTGCTCAAGTTCAATATTTGAGTTATTTAGTTCTTCTACAATGACTTCCAGACGATTGAGTGCCTGCTGAAAAGTCATGGTCTGATTCTGTGAATTACTCATTATTATCTTCCTTCATCTTAACGCCCAGTACCTGAGCTTCAATACATCCCGTATTCATACAGATTTTCAAATGATCATCTACAACGGCATCCATTGGGTTTCTGAGGAGTTTTCCATCCCGTTCAATGATTGCGTATCCTTTTTCAAGAATCTTCTGAGGACTGCCGGCCTCAAGAAGCTGATTGTATAAATTCAGCTTTCGCTTTTCGTTCTGAAGGCATCTCTCAATCTGTTGTTTTAACTGTTTTTTGATATTTTCGATATCAATCATTTCTTCAGAAATCTTCTTTTGAGGATTGCTTTTTTCCAGGAGAGATCTTGCAATGACAGTATTCTGATTTTCTTTAACCAGACGATCTTTGATTGCAGTAATCATTGCATTTTTCTGGTTTGTAATATTGAGCATAGCCTGCTGATCGGTTCTGCTCAGGCAATGTTCAAGCTCTGCGTTAAGATAAGCGAGCTTCTGTTTACGGCCGTCCACGTAACTTAATGGATTAGACAGATATGGATAGGATTCAATCATCATAAGTCTGGAGGTATACCCATCAAAAATCCGTCTGGTCTGATTAATGATTCGCTGCCTGCTTTGCAAAATCCAGGCCATAACTTCTCTTTGATCTTGTGTAACCCATTGGGCTGCGGCTGTTGGCGTGACCGCCCGATGATCTGCTGCAAGATCAGCTAATGAAGTATCGATTTCGTGACCAATTCCGCTGACCGTATAGGTTTTCATCTGATAAAGCGTTCTGACGATATTTTCATCATTGAAACAGAAAAGATCTTCAAAACTTCCTCCGCCTCGAACCAATAAGATCGCATCAAATCCATAAGTATCTGCATTCTGAAGCTGCCGGACAATATCTGCAGGGGCTTTCTCACCCTGAACCAGTGTTGGAAACAATGTGACAGACAACATGGGCCAACGTGTTCGGATCGTTTTTAAGACGTCCTGCAAGGCCGCCGTATTTTCTCCAGTCACTACGCCAATCCTGTTGATTTCTGATGGTTTTGGCTTTTTGTGTGCTGGATTGAAATAACCCTGAGCATCCAGTTTTCTCTTCAGTTCTTCAAGCTGCTGATACAGAAGACCAATTCCGGTCTGCTGCATGGTATAGCAGTTCAGGGACATGGTTCCACGTTTTTCATAAATATTGATTGAACCGCCAACAACAACGGACATTCCATCTTCAGGAACAAAATTCAAAGATCTTCTGGCAGATGACCACATAATACAGCTCATCGCTGCGCTTTCATCCTTAAGATTGAAGTAGAGATGTCCATTCGCGGCTGGACGAAGATTCGATATTTCGCCGGATATCAGAACTCCGGTCATATTGACTTTATTTTCTAAAAAGTTCTTGATTTTACTGACCAGATGAGAAACGGGAATCGTCTTCAGTCCGTTTTGAAACGGAGTATTTGGCATTTGAATCGGCATAACTTAATTCTACAGGGTATCCAGGATTCCGTTAATGAGTTTTGGTGCATTATCGTCACAGTATTCTTTAGCAAGATTTACTGCTTCATCGATGACAACGGCTTTAGGGGTTTCGTTGACCAGGATTTCCTGACATCCCATCATCAGAATGGCCTGTTCAAGCAGAGAAATTCGATCAAATGACCAGTCTTTACGCAGCTTTCCAGAAAGAAGATCCTTGAAGTAGTCTTCGTTTTCAACAGTTCCTACGGAGATGGAATATAGATAGCCATCAATTTCGTTGGATTGGTTCATGACATCATAGATGGCTTTGCGAATATCCTTATCAAGCAGAAGATGCTGATAGATAGCTTCTAAAGCCAGTTTTCGCATTTCATGACGATTAAATGGAATTTTATATTCAATCATCTTTTCCTTGGAAATTGGAGATTTTAAAGCGAGAGCTTCAACGATCGGCATTGGAAGCTGATCAATACGATCTTTTACTGAATCGAATAAATATGGTGGAAGGTCTAAAATACCTTTTTCAATCTGTTCAGGGGTAATGGTCTGAACTTCTTTAACTTCTGACATACTGCATCCTTTCAGATCCATAATGGATCATTCTGTTTGCACAGAATTTTTCATTTCAAGTATATCACTGATTGCCTCTGATGCCCTTTTTGCTATTCTGCAAGAGGCCAAAGCGTATTCTCTTCCTGTATTCAAAGGCGTTTCAAGAATGGAACTCTGATCATTCCAGAATAAAGCCATAACAAAAAAGGACTTTCTGATTCAGTGTCATCAGCCTATTAGACAAGCTGAAACTGAATGAGAAGTCCTTTGAGTATTCATTTTTTTCTTTTCAAGCAAGGATCAACCGATCCCGTTTAAGACAATATGGTGTTCTGATTAAAAGATGAAGCCAACAACCTGAATTTCAATGTCTTCAGGTTTGTAATCCGTCATGTAGGAGATCGTTTCGAAAATTCTCGACTGCAGCCCAGTGCAGACATCGCTGACATTTGCATTATAAGCAATGCGGACTGGAATAGAGATATAAAGTTTTCCATCTTCAATGCGGGTGATATGGGAAGAAGAGAACAATTTGCTTGTTTCTGCAACTTCAACTTTTTCGGTTTCTTCAACAACATTTCTTGCAATAGCAGAGAATACGGAACGGTTGTAAACGATCTGACCATACTGATCAGGGACCATCATTGCATTATTTTCATTTAACATAACTTTCACCTGAGTTTCTACTAACCAATTATAACAAAACTATCTTTTAAACTCCACAGACTTCCTGTGGCCCTGATCAGGGCCTTCTCCTTGGCCAGAGCCGGTTTAACCGCCTTCTGATCACTTTCAAGCTGAGTAATCAGTTCATCGAGATTATTAAATCGGATTTCCGGACGTATACGGGAGACAAAGAAGAAACGAACTATTTTACCATACAGATCCTGATGAAAATCAAGCAGGTTTCCTTCGATGCTGATCGAATGATTGTCAAATGTTGGATTATAGCCCACGTTGATCATTGCCGGATACAATATTCCATCTACTGCTGCCATACCGGTATAAACACCTAGTTCTGGAAGCACAATACCGGCTGGAGTCTCAATGTTTGCGGTTGGAAAACCTAAAAGGCTGCTTCCCCTCTTAAATCCGTGAACAACCTTTCCATTGACTGAATAGATATAACCAAGCAATGAAGCGGCTTTTGAGACCTCACCCTGTCTGATCAATGACTCAATTCTGGAAGATGAAATTTTCCCATCTTCATCATTGACGCTCGAAATCACCTCAACGTGAAAAGCATCCTGTTCTTTCAGTGTCTGGGGATTACCAAGCCCCTTATAACCATAAGTGAAATCAAATCCACAGACTAAATATTTCACATTCAGCTTCACCAGCATTTCATTGAATTGTCCTGGAGACAAAGCTGCAAATTCCCTTGTAAATTCGATGATGATCATCTCATCGATTCCAAGATTCTTGCAGAACTGTTCTTTTTCTTCATCACTCAGCAGATGATCACGATTAGCATCCGGCTTAAATACCGTCCATGGATCGGGAGCAAATGTAATCACAGCGCTTTTCAGATGATTTTTTTTCGCTTCTGAAATGGCTGCAGCAATCAATTGTTCATGTCCCTTATGAAATCCATCAAAAAAACCAATTGCCGCACTCATCGGTTTTAACTTCGGAATTTCATTGTATTTAATCTTATAAACAATCATGACCAGAGCCCCCTAGTGCAGGAAAACACATTCTGATGATGCCGGTCATAAACGGCTATGGGTTCATCCTGATCCATAATCAGAACCCGATTGGCATCGGTATCGATTCGAACGTGTTTTCCGTTATAAATATCCTGAATCGGTTCGAAGTGAACCTGAGGCAGATTCAGGACAGATGTCATCGGATAAATCGTATGTTCTGAGGCATCCAGGTCTTCAGCCTGTTCGAGATCAAACCCGGAAGCTTTGGTTCGAATCAATTCACTCATACACGCCAGATTATTCGTACGCCTTCCTATTTCTTCACATATTGACCGGACATAGGTTCCAGAAGAACAGGAAACCTTGAATTTATGAGTATTTTCTTCCTGATCCAAGCTGTCTAGATTTTTTGCATCATAAATTTCGATATTCTGGTAGATTTCAGGAATTTCCCTATCATTTCTTGCCAGATCAACCAGCTTTTTTCCATTGACTTTTTTTGCCGAATAAGCTGGAACCTGTAAACATAAAGGTCCTTTTAGTGAATCAAGAATCTGTTCAAAATCAAAATCTGAATTGATCTCTTTACTTTCCAGGACGGTCCCCCAGATATCCCCGGTATCTGTCTTTTGACCGAATTTGAGTGATGCAATATACTCTTTATCCGTATCTTCAAGAAATTGAAGCAGCTTGGCTGCTCTTCCTGCGAGAACGACTAATACACCAGAAGCCTGAGGATCCAGAGTTCCTGTATGTCCAAACTTTTTTTGTTGGTATTTCTTTCTTAACCGGTTGATTACATCATGAGATGTCATTCCTGTCGGTTTATTGATAACTATGATTCCATCCATTGGATTGAATCCCTCCAATCCTTCAATTCAATTATTTTACCATTGTGATCACAACTGGCATACAAATGACCTCGGTTGCTTTTCTTTAGATAATCCATGCGAGACCTTATAATTTCAAAAGACAATATATCTAGATCCAAATAAGTCTGCTTTTCTTTGCATTGAGCTGATGTATAAACAGTTGTTCCTATCAATAAATCTGCTTTAATTATGCAGTCTCCTACAGAAAAATATCAAAAAAGAACAGGAAAAGATTAATTATGAAACTACAGAACATTCTTCGACAGATCAGACGTGCTGATCAGGAATATCACCTGATTGAAGACGGAGATAAAATTGCGGTTGCGCTTTCCGGAGGCAAAGATTCCATGCTTTTATTTCTGGCTCTGTCGCAATACCAGAAATTTAAAAACAAAAACTTTGAACTTTATGGCATCCATGTGGATGTAGGTTTCGAAGATTTTGATCATGAAGCGATGACTGAATTCGCAAAAAAGCATGTTTTAAACCTTCATATTGCTAAAACAGACATTTTTCGAATTTTACAGATGGACAAAAACCGCTCCAATTCAGGAAAGATTCAATGTTCTCTCTGCTCTACTCTGAAAAAGGGAGTTCTTTTCGAAAAGGCGAAAGAACTTGGATGCAAAAAGGTAGCTTTTGGTCATCATGGGGATGATGCAATCGAGACCTTATTTCTAAACATGATTCATGGCTCCAAAGTCAGCATTTTTTCTCCGAAGCAATATATGTCACGAATGGACATGTATGCTTTAAGACCGATGATTTACTTAAAAGAGCAGGAAATCATCGATACCTGCAAGGAAAATGAAATCCCAAGTGTCAGACGAGTCTGTCCGAACGATGGTTTTACTGAACGTCAGGAAATCAAGGAATTTCTTCAGACTCTCTACCGTAAGTACCCAATGGCCCAGGATAACTTTCTGACCTCTCTTTCCAATCGTGATCAGGTTTCACTGTGGAGTCCAGATCGAAAAAAGCGATAGGTCAAAGACGCCGAAAACTTGCCCATACGGAACGGCTCGCTTTAAGATTATTAAACCAGGACTGCTTTTGAGCATGAAAAAAGGATTATCGGGAAGATCAAAGTCCTCACGATAATCCTTTTTATTAGATAGAGTTGTTAGAATATACAGTCGGTTTGTAAATACCTAGGCATTCGACACATTATGATAAACGTTCTGAACATCATCGACTTCATCGAGTAAAGTCAGCAGTCTTTTGAATAGTTCGAGATCTTCCCCTTCAAGACTTACTTCATCACTTGGAACCATTTTCCGTTCAAGAACTTCATATTTAACATCAGGAATCAGCTTATCAACGGCTTCTTTTGCTTCATCAAGCTGAGTTGGATCAACCGTAATCGTCATATATCCATCTTCGACTTCAACATCGCGAAGATCGATATCCCCTTCGAGCATTGCTTCCATAATGGCTTCTTCATCTTCAAAAGGAATAACGAGTACACCAAGATCCTCATATCCAAACGATACCGATCCATTCACACCCATTTTTGAATGAGATTTATTGAAACATGCGCGAAGATTAGCGATTGTACGGTTTGGATTATCTGTCAGACAGTCAATAATGATTGTACTTCCAGCGCCCTGTCCAAATCCTTCATAACGAGCTTCAGAAAATGTTTCATCTGCAGAAGATTTTGCTTTATCGATCGCTCTTTTGATTACATCACTGGGAACCGAGTTGGCCTTTGCACGCGCAATTGCCTTTTTTAATGGCTGGTTCATATCAGGATCTGGAGTACCATTTTTGGCAGCTACCAGGATTTCCTTAGAATATCTAGAATAGATTTTTGCTTTAGCCGCTGCGGTTTTAGCCATTGCCGCAGCACGGACTTCAAAATGTCTTCCCATATTTTCACCTTTCAGTTACAAGCAATTCATTAAAATGATAGCACAGACATGCTCAATATTTGAGATTACTCAACTTGAGCATACCGTTCAATTATTTTCTGTACCAGAGGATTTCGCACCACATCGCTCTCATCAAGAACCTGAATATGGATTCGATCTATTCCTCTTAATAAGGACGTCGCCTGGATCAGTCCGGAATCTTTTTTCTTGACCAGATCGGTCTGGGTGATATCTCCGTTAATAATCATCTGACATCTCTTTCCCATTCGGGTCAGAAACATCTTCATCTGAGCCTGTGTTGTATTCTGAGCTTCATCAAGAATGACGACAGCCTCATTGAGTGTTCTTCCACGCATGAATGCCAAAGGAGCAATTTCTATGACTTCCTTTTCCATGTACCGTGCTACCGTTTCCGCTCCAAGCATTTCATTTAATGCATCGTATAGAGGGCGAAGATACGGATCGACCTTTTCTTTCATATCTCCAGGCAGAAAACCCAATGATTCTCCAGCTTCAACAGCGGGACGAGTCAGAATAATCTTGGAGATATTGTTTTTTTTCAGCTGACTGACTGCATAGGCGACCGCTAAATAGGTCTTTCCAGTGCCGGCTACTCCAGTTGCAAAGATCACATCATTGTGGAAGAATGCGTTGCATAGACGCTTTTGATTTTCTGTTTTTGGAAAAATCATTTTTCCCTGCTTCGTTCGCAAAAGCGGAGCTCCTTCTTCATAGACTTCATCAACCGGCAGATTTTTCAAAGACATCAGGCACAGTCGGCTGACTTCCTCTCGATCTAATGACAGCCCGTTCTCAATTCGGGCAGTACATCCCTGCAGAACTCTTAAAGCCAGCTGGTTTTTTGCATCACTGTCGGAGACAATTCGAAACGAACCAGCTCCTGTGCGAAATTCAACACCAAGCTCTTTTTCAATTGTTTTAAAATGAATATCCTGTTCTCCGGCCAGAGTCTGATAATCTTCCAGAGACAGTTCGGAAACATCAACTTCTAAGACGTTCAATCGGTATCCTCTTTTCTAATCGGTTTCGTTATGAAGCAATGAATCAGAAGTTCAGAACAAATGCAGCGTTCCTAATACAAAAAAAATCAGCGCTTGGCTGATTATTTTCCTCTTCTGGCTTTACGTGCAGCTTCAGATTTGAGTTTTCTCTTGACACCTGGCTTTACGTAAAATTCTCTTTTGCGAGCCTCAGCAAGGGTACCGTTGCGGGACACCTGACGTTTGAAGCGTCTGAGTGCATCATCTAACTGCTCATTTTCTTTTAAGACAACTTTCGGCATTTTCACAACCTCCCTTCCTGACTTAACAGTTCCATTATAAACACTGAAAAATAATTTTCAATCGTTCAATCTTATTTTTTTCATCACAAAGAAAAATCGTACCGAAGATTGGAAAAATAGGAGCTTTCAGTGCATGGTAACGATACATTATTATCATCTTTCAAACATTTGTTCAATTGATTCTACTCTTTCCACCAGAAAAAAAGATTAAATAATGATTCTATTAGTAAATTTATATCTAGCGTTTTATATTTTTGGCAAATAATTATTCAATTTCGGTAAATTTTTTCAGTTCGATTAAAACTTCTTCAATTGAGCATTCATTTTCCTTAGCAATTCGAGAAAGATCATCGAACTCGAATTTTCGTTTAATGACACCATATCCTTTGGATTCTTTTAGACTCAGAGGACCAAACTTTGTATCTACATTGAAAAACTTTCGGTCAAGACAATAACGGTTAATGGATAATTCTCGAATTCCAAGTGTAGAAGTGTGCTTAAAAATCAATGAGACCATCTCGTTTCTTTTTTCTGGCACGCAAATAACACTCAAAATAATTCCAGGTCTGGATTTTTTCATCGTAATCGGGATGGTATAAACATCTCTTGCACCATGTTCAAATAAAACTTCAGCAGCAAAGGCAATCTGTTCAGAACTCATATCATCCAGATTGCATTCAAGCTTGATTATTGGTTCTGCAGTATCTTCCATCTCAGCCAGAAAGACCCGCAATACGTTTGCGTAATCTTTTGATTCTCTTTTCCCGAGACCATATCCGATTTTTTCAAAAATCATCGGCGGCATCTTGATGAATTCATTGCAGAAATAACCTAAAATGGCTGCTCCGGTTGGAGTGCAGAGTTCCATTGGAGCATAGTCAGCAAAAGTTGGAATTCCTTGCAGCAAATAAGCGGTGGCTGGCGCTGGAACCGGAAGAATTCCATGCGCACATTGAACTGTTCCAAAGCCCGTGTTGATGGAACTGCTGTAGATTCGATCAGGATTAATCTTTTCGATCAGATAACAGGCTCCGACAATATCAGCAATAGCATCAAGATTCCCCACTTCATGAAAGTGAATCTGATCAACACACACGCCATGAGCTTTTGATTCAGCAAAAGCGATTCGATGATAGACGGCTAATGCATTTTTTCGGATCATATCAGAGACTGGCATCTGATTTAAAATGTCTTCAATAAATCCCATAGAGGTGTGAAAACCATGATTGTGTTCATGATGGTCTTCATGATGATGTTTATGATAGTCTTTATGGTGATGTTCATAATGATTATGAACATGTTTTTCAGGATGGATATGATGATGAATCACTTCCTGATGATGATTGTGAAGCATTTTTTCACAATCATGGTGTCTATTATGATGTTCAAGATGATGGTTATGGTCGGAATAATTATCATCTTCTTCAAATGAATGAATAAGCACCTTCATAGAAAGACCTGCAATTCCCTTTCGATGGCCTTGTTCAATACTGATCTTTGTATCGGGCAGACCAAGCGAATTCATAAAATGTAAATATTCTTCCTGCTCTTCCTTGCTAAGCAGACCAAGAAGAGCAGCATTGATCATGTCTCCAGCCGCTCCCATTTCCGGTTGAAAAAACAAAACTTTCATAATCGTTCCTTTCCAGATTGATTCCTTTTCTATGTCTTCTTTTCCTTAATGATTCAATACTTTACAGATAATTAAATTTCGTTGAGATTTCATGTTAAATTCATGTTAGAAAAGTAAATGAGGTTCTCATAAATATTCCGCTTGCTGTTTCAGCTGGTTCATAGAACATTTTCTACCATGTTTGCAGCCCAGATCGGGTAGAAGCTATCGTTGAAATGAATTCCATCAGTACCGTAATACGACATATTTCCATTTTCTGAAATGCCATCATTATCAACGAAAATCCATCCATTTCGCTCACACATTGCTTTGATCAGCTGGTTATAGCTTGTGGTATCTGCCCAACGAGGTGTTTTTTCAGCCACCTCTGGAGTCACTGGAATAATCGAATTCACAACAATTTTTGAATTTGGACTGACTTCCAACAAAGATTTGATCTTTTCTTCATAGACCGAATCATAGCCATTTTCTCCTTCGTTTTCACCCACCTTCAATCCCATATCATTAACCCCAAAGGACAGGTAGATGACATCCGGCTGAAGCGCTCTGGCCTGATTGATCATACTTTCATCAATGTTTAAAACTGTATATCCCGCTCCAGCCAGAACTCTTGCAGGTTCAACAAAGCCAAAGGCATCAAAGCCATACATTCTTGAATCTCCAATCAATAATGAGTCGTTAAACAGCGAGAACACCGAACGATCTCCATTCTCAAAGGACTGCAGAATCTTTGCTCTTTTGTTTTCAGTGACTTGTGCATCGATGTTTGCCAGATCCTGTTCTTCCTGTGCCTTTAAATAACCAATTCCAACTTGCAGGTCTCTATCCTTAAAGAACAGGTGATAGATTATCGCTGTAATACAGATCACCAATAAAACAGTGATTATCATTAATGGTTGTTTTCTTAATTTTCTTCTTTTCTTTTTCATCGTAATCACTTCCGCATTTCCAATTTTCTCATTATTTTTCCTGAACGAGCAGGCGGATGAATGCGGATAATTTCTATTTTACCTTTATACTTCCACAAAATCGTTATCATTGTAATAGATGTCATAATTCAGATGTTCAAGTATATTATTAATTTATTATCTTTGTTATCACATTAATATGTTCAGTTCAGACTCATGGAACCTGGAAGATGGATATCAGGGAAAATGAAAAAAGGGGCTGTTAAATTTCGACTGATTTTTCATCAGCGAGATTTACAGCCCCTTTTTCTATGCTTTTTATCTGATTCAATCCTGTTTTATGATGTGTTTTTCCGCTCAAGTCAATTTTTGAACGCACT
>Ga0209694_1001291_pt1 | contig 28652 bp, 24 predicted proteins | sample GluameincwithD2O_FD_187499 | JGI IMG/M metagenome (GOLD analysis project Ga0209694, IMG submission 187499) | Mouse cecum microbial communities from Vienna, Austria - Glucosamine amended microcosms incubated with D2O (SPAdes) (version 2) | ecosystem: Host-associated > Mammals > Digestive system >... | reverse complement strand
AGTTGTTTAAGTTATCGAACTAAATACCAAATTTGTTAAAGAAAAAGCACCCAGAGCGTTAAGCTGAAATAACCAAGTGTTAATCAACTTGACGCCCAAAATGGGTGCTTTTATATAACCACGAACAGAACAGAAAAACAGGGAGTGAATTTGCGAATTTACTCCCTCTAAATTTATCTTTCCTGCTCGTGCTTCTTTGAAGTTTTTTTACGCTCAGAAGTCTGCACCTGTTTTTTTTCTGCAAATGCTCACGAACAGATTGTCCCTCTTTCCCCCAATAATTCAGAAACATCACGCTTACTGTCAAACAGGATAAGCGGATCAAATTTTTCTCCGTATGCCTCTTTAATTTTGGAAGTGGCAGCTTGAATCTTCTCGCCCTGTAAGGCGATCCGCTGTTCGGAGAGTTCTGCTGAATCCACATCTTTTGCCTGCCACCTTAATTTCGAGAACCGCTTTAAGGCATCTTCCAACTCGGCAGCATATTTTTCTTCCTGCTTTGTCAGCCGCTTCAAATTTTCCTCCATAGCCACAACCCTCTTTTTGACCTCAGCAATTCCGGTATCCTCACTACAATCAAATGAACTGAGGAGGATCGTCTTTTCAGATTTCAGTTCTTCCAAGTCTTCTGTCAGTTCGGCCCGTTTTGCTCGATGGTCAGCTGGAAAATACAACGGACAACCGCAGCGGCTTCCTCGTCGATATACCAACTGGACTTATCTCTCGGCATTTTCTTGTAGCCATAAATGGCACAGTTGGTAGTAGGCTTGCCGGATTCGCCTTTCACACGGATCGCTGTTTTCTGCTTGCGGCTCAAATCACGAAGATACCATTCGTTCATAATGTTGAGGAACGGGGCAAACTCATTGCTGTTCTGATCGTCGCTGTCCACGTTGTTGGCAATCGCCACATAGTGGTGACTGTTCACCGAGATACTAAAAGGCACCCAAAAAGGCAGAATTACTAAAGATAATTCTGCTCTCTGGATGTCTTTTTTGCTTTTAATCAATTGCCTCTGGTTGTCCAGGGAATCCTACCTTCTGGGGGTTTATCAGATGCTTGAGAACAGATAGAACACTGTAATTGCGATTGCTCTGAGTGGTTATGATGACCGATTGATGATTGACGAAATCCTGTGCCCCTGATGCTGAGCCGAACATCTTGGATACATTCTTTCTTGTCTTTAACAAGGACAGAGCCTGCTCTGCCAGATTATTACTATAGGGTGCATCAAAATCCTTAATGAAACGAAGGTGGTCATCCTTGTTTTCAATGTCATACTTTTCTGCTTTATCCTCCCAGAATTTCATCCCTCTATTACAGATATCCAGAAAGCTTTTCTCATATTTTTCGTGGATGATTTGGCCCAGAAACATCAGTTTTGATAAGTACAGTCTACCTTGTTATTCAGATTGAGCGTCCGTCAAATCAGCTGCTTTTGCTGTTGGATTCTCTGTAGATTCATCAGAATTCTCCTGTTCCTGATCAATTCCGTTTTCGAATGCTGATTCAGACTCATTAACCTGCACTGATTCTTCAGAATTCTGAACCTCTGGTGCTTCTTCAACCGGTTCACTTTCAAATTCAGCAGCCATTATGGATAATGAAGAATCACTCATTAAGGTCTCACACGAATAAACAGCTAGAATTTCATTGATTCCGTTGCGGTTGATCAGTTTTGAAAGTTCATCCATACAATAGCGGGGATCAACAATTGTGATACTTCGATAATACGGAAGAAGAAACTGAATCATGGAATTGGCATAAGAATCCTTTATTAACAACAGATTCCGATCATTGTCAGCCATCGTATCAATGGTCACAATCGATTGGTTTGCCCCAAGAAAAACCTGATATTGATCTTTTTGGTTTAACTTGTCCACCTGATAAATCGAAGTTGATTTACTGCCATCTGCCCATTTAACGACATAGGGATTCTCTTTCTGATTGCTCCAGGGACGGATTTTGATTTCATCTTTCAGAAAACAGCTTCCCGAAGCTGAAGCCAGAGTTCCAATAAAGGAACGGCTGATGGTAAATGAATCAAACTGATCCATGTTCATTCCAAAATCTGGATGGACCTGCTCAAAGAAGGTCATAGCCGCCATACCAGCCGTATCACTTGTCCAATGGTGATCGGTCTTATAGTACAAAGGCTGATCTTTATTGCTTAACAACTGATCATTAATAGAGATCAGTGAAGCAGAAGTCATACTGCCTGAGATCCGGTTAATTTCATTGACCTGATCGATAAAAGTAGCCTGATAAGGCAAGTTTTCTTTTTGAATGCTGGCTGCATCCGGAGCGATCAAAACGGATGTCTGAATTCCTGTAGACGCTGCCATGTTGTTGAAGGCGGTAATATTTGAATCCAAAATTTCAGAACTCAGATTATCTGGAGCTGAAAACAGCTGCCTATGGCCAAGATAAACTTCATTGATTTTGCTTTGACCTGCCGCTTTTCTGAAGATGTAATTCAGATGGAAAAACAAATCACGGCCTGGAAATTGATCCTGGGCATAGGATTCAGCTTCCTCACCAAAATCTCCATCCCATAAGTCTTCTGCCTGCATCGCTGGAAACTTTGCAAGAGTTCGGTTTTCTGTCTGCGAAAAACTGAAGTCAGGCCAGATGATCGATAGAATCAGTCCACAGCTCAGGACAAATATTAATAAGCCTGCCAGATTCTCCGAAATTTTTGCCAGACCAATCCTGAGGAATTTAAGTAAGTCTTTCATCAGTCATCCTCCTAAAAAGCCGCATACAGAAATGTCTGCGCAGATTGAGAAATTATGAACGTCAGACAGATTGCGAAAGCCAGGATATAGGCTGCATTTCGAAAGACGTTCCACCATTCCCTTTTATTGTGGACTTCAAATAGACGGACTCTAATCGTTCGAGCGATCCGACTATCCAGACGACTGACCACAATCACACAGATCATCATCAAAACAAGTCCGTTTTTCAAATAGAAAAGGCTCGCTCCATCCGCAAAGCCACTGACAGTTAATCCACTCATACGGATGACTCTGAAAAATGCCTGCATAAAGTCAGTCGATGAAAATAATGTCCAGCCAATAAGCTCCCAGAAAATGACCCACAGGTGAAGGATTGAAGTATTCCAGGATTTCATTTTGTCTTTTAAAACCAGTCTTTCAAGAAGGATTAATCCTCCCTGCAGCAATCCCCAGACTAAAAATGTCAGTCCAAAGCCATGCCATACCCCAGTCAGGAACCAGACAATCAAAACATTCAGAATCCAGCGTTTCTGATCGACCCGATTTCCGCCTAAAGGGATATAGACATATTCTCGAAACCAGGAAGTCAATGAGATGTGCCATCTGCGCCAGAAGTCCTGAACGGATGTGGCCAGATAAGGATGGTCGAAGTTTTTTGGAATCACAAAGCCAAAGAAAGCTGCCAGTCCTCTTGCCATTCTTGAATAGCCGGCAAAGTCGAAGTAGATCATTAAGAAATAACTGATATTGCAAAGAAGATTTCCTAACCAGGTCGTATTTGCTAAAAGCCCATTAAAGAGCAGTCCTAAATTATCCGCCAGCAATACTTTAAAGCAGATTCCCTGTAAAAAGAGCATGGCTCCATCCTTAACCTTTGCTCTTGTCGCTGGATGGTTTTCCATCTGTCCTTTTAATTGTGAGTAATGAGCAATTGGCCCCATATTCACCCAGCCAAAAAAGCCGGCAAATAAGGCGAATTCCATAAATGAAACGCATTCTTCCTTGTTTTTATAAATATCAAACACAGCGCTCATACATGAAAACAGATAAAACGAAAGACCAAGCGGCATTAAAAAAGAGCGTGGTAAGGTTACATCTCCGATCAGCCAGGATAAAGACCCTAAAAGACCTGGCAGATAGCGGTAAACAAATAAAATGATCAGGTTGCCTGCGATCGCTGTAATCAGAACAAGCTTTCTTTTTCTATCAATTTCATTCAGTTCATCTTCATCAATCATTAGAGCTTTTGCCTGATTAAATACCGATAGCTGTCTGCATGCTGCAAAGTTCCATAACAGCACGCCAAAGAGAATACATAGTGATAAAAGCGAACCCCAGGAATAAAACAGGATCGAAGCCAGAAAGAGGAACAGGTTTCGATACCGAGGCTGAATAATAAACCAATAAAGCAGACAACTGATTGGCAAAAAGCCAAAGAGGAAGGCGATATCTGTAAACTGCATCAGTGATTCCCCCTTAATGCGTCAAGAAATGCCTGATCGCTCTGAGCTGCTGCATCCCCCGTATAAAACAGAAGATAATTTCCCTGAACATCAAGCAGAGCGTTTTCCATCATAGCCTGCTGTTCTGGTGCATATCCTGAATAAATATCAATCTGCGCCTGCTTTCGGGTTTCAATTCGCTCTGTGATCATTTCAGCCTGCTGTTCCGTATCAAATTTTGCGATCACGATTTCTCTGGCCGAAAAAGCATCTGATTGTCTGTAGAATCCGATCTGCACCCCTTCCTGCGGACCGATATTCAAATATTTACGGACCATCTGATCATTCATTGCCGGATAAAAAGCAGGATCGTTTACTGCTAAAACTGCCTGCTCAACCTGTGAAAATTCACTCGAAGAAACGATCGGCTGCCTGATCCAGGGAATAATCCATAAAGCCAGAAAGAAAATGGCAGTTCCAACCTTTAGCCCATTCATCCAAAGAATTGTGCCGGGTTTTGTCTTGTTCCTGCTCTTGTTCTTTTCTTGTCTTCCCGTCTTCAGATCCTGAAAACGGGTGAAATTTCCTTTCATTCAATCCCCTACTTTCTTTACTTCTTATTGATTATTGACTCCTGAAATCTGAGTATGTCATCTGCTATTTCTGTTCAGGTAAAGAAAAGAAATCGATCTGTCCAAAATAGGAACGCTTTCCTTTTAGTTCGCAGATCATTCCGCCTTTTTCATAAATAGCGATCACTTCAAGTCCAGAATCATCCATCGCTTTTTCGATATGCCTTTTCTGATGAGAACTGCCCTGGTAATGAACTTCAATATCAAAATCATCAAGATACCCTAAGCCAGAATACCAGCCATAATCTGGATAATCTTCATCTGGCGTGATGTGATATCTTTTCAGCTGAATCATTGCTCCAGCTGAAAATCCGACTATCGTCTGTTGATAATTTTTTAATATCGCAGTCAGTTTCTTTTCCTTGATTCTTTTCATCATCAGATCTGGCGCTCCTCCAGGAAGAACCAGAATACTTGAATTCAGGATTTTATTTTTCATCACTTCAGGCGAATCTTCAAAAAAATTGACCCAGACAATCTGATCTTTTTTTAAACCAAACTTCAAAAAAGGATCTGTGTTCGCGCGATACCAGATTCCGCGGCCTGCTCCAAATTGCCTATCCCAATCTTGCGCGTTTTTTGTATCATCATAAAAACTGAAAGCAAGAATACAAACTCGATCTGTTGGCCTGTAAACCTTTTTTAATGCTGGATAGCACCATTTCTCGTCGTACATGGAAGTATTCATTAATATATTCATTCGGTGCTTTGCATTGATTTCTTCAATTCTGAGAATATCTTTTGCTGTCAGTTCACTCTGTAAAACAGGAACTGACAGTTTTCCATGAATCCATTTGCACTCCTGAGACTGCCAAAAAAGATCAAGATTTGGATTCAAATCATCGATGACAAGCAAAACTGAATCATTCTCATCATTTGTCTCTTGCTTATGCTTATCCATGGATTGAATCTGGTCCCGATTTTCCATGGCAAAAGTATTTCGACTTGAAAAGAAAATGGGATTATCCTTACTGGCTTTCAAAGACAGCGAACCATCAAGAAGTTTTTGCGCCTGAGCTCTGTCAATTTTACGGACAATTTCCATAACAATAAGCCTATCCTAAACGCAATGGACGATCATCCGAGCAGTTTGCTGCATAAATTTCTTCATACATCTGCTGAAGAAGTTTTCCTTTGGCATTGAGTTCATATTGCGAGTCATTGCCGTTGGCTTTAATTTCGTCATTAATTGCTTTTAATATGAAAGCAGGATTGGATGTCTGCATGCTTGCGCCAATGGCCTGCCATGGCTCATCGAGTTCCTGTTCTAGAATCGCAATCTGTTCATTGGTAATTGTAATCATGAATAGTTTTCCTTCCTTTTACTTGTAACCTGCTATCTGTTTTTCATCTTGAATGGATTGTTCCTGGTATTCTGGGATTCTCAGTTTTCACCAATCTGAGTCCCTTATCGATTTTGCTTTTCAAAGTCAAAAAAGGGAATACCTCGATGATGAGATATTCCCAAAGTGTCTTGCCTGAGGCTGAATATTTCGACTACCGTCGAACCTGATCAGTCAGCTCCTGATTTCTGGCAACACGCATATTATCGATCACCTTACCAGAAGCTCCGGTTTTCAGAATCTTGATGTATCTTTGTCCATCAATTGGATGGTCTGCATCGACCAGGAAATTGTAGGAATCGATTTCAAGATCATAGTTCTTGGAGTCATTTGAATTTGTAAAATAGGTATCGATCGGCAGGACATTGTTGACGATTCCATATGCGGCTTCAGCTGCGTTCGTCAGTCCGTCATCGTCATATCCATCCTGCATATTCAGATGAATACGCAAGGTTGCGCTTTTCATATCCATTGTTGCGCTTTCAACCCCTTCGATATTCATCAATTCACTCTGAATGGCATCCAGATCTTTTTGTTGAATTTCAGGCTGAAGAGCATTTTCGGAAAAGCGGCTGCCTTCAACCGGCTTTCCCTGTGATTCCATTGAACTCATCAGGACATAGCCCACGATGGCCACCGGAATCAGAATGATAATCAGAGTCAGCCAGACGAGTTTATGCCCCTGTTTGACTTTCTGCTTCTTTGGTTTTCGTGTTTTCTTTACTTTTACTGGTTCAATCGGCATTTGATCCTCCGCTTAATCCTAACAAGTATACCATATTCGAGCGCTGTAGTTTCTAACGTTTAGCCAGCTCAGTACGAATCATTTCATTGGTCTTCTTTGGATTGGCCTTTCCTTTTGAAGCTTTCATGACCTGACCAACCAGGAATCCGATTGCGCGGTCCTTACCATTCTTGTAGTCTTCAATCGACTGTGGATTGGCATCCAGCACGCTGTTGACCATTTCAAGAAGAGCAGAATCATCACTGACCTGTTCCATCCCTTTTTCTTTGATGACTTCACGCGGCATCTTTCCCTGCATGACTTCTTCAAAGATTTCCTTTCCCTGTTTGCCGGAAATTACACCGTCATGAATCACATTGACTAATTCAGCGGCAGCTTCAGGGGTCAGCTTACTTTGGGCTAAGGCTACCGAATTTTTATTGAGCCATGCTGAGATATCACCGATTACCCAGTTGGCCATTTTCTTGGCATCCCTGGCAGTCTTCATTGCTTCTTCATAGAAGTCTGCTTTTTCACGATCGTTGACCAGTAGGCCAGCATCATAATCACTCAGCTTATACTGGCTGATCATGCGTTCTTTTCTGGCCTGCGGCAGTTCTTCCATATTGGCCTGAATCTCTTCAATCCAGGCTGGATCCAATGCAATGGGGAAAATATTTGGTTCGGGGAAATATTTATAATCGACATTTCCCTCTTTTTTACGCATCAGAACAGTCGTTTTCGTGGGCTCATCATAGCGGCGGGTTGCCTGTTCTACCTTTTGCCCTTCATCAAGCAGTGCGCTTTGTCTTTCAATTTCAGCTGCCACAGCTTTTTGAACATTGGCAATCGAATTCAGGTTTTTGATTTCGGTTTTCGTTCCTAATTTTTCGGGATCATCTGAAAGCGAAATGTTTACATCACAGCGCATGCTTCCTTCTTCCATTTTGACATCTGAAACATTCAGATAAAACAGAATCTGGCGAAGCGCCTCAACATAGGCAGCAGCTTCCTGAGCTGTATGCATGTCCGGTTTTGAGACGATTTCAACTAATGGAGTTCCAGCCCGGTTGAAGTCAATGTAGGTTCCTGATTCCTTATGAAACTGCTTAGCTGTATCTTCTTCCATATGAATTCGTTCAATACGGATCTTCTTCTTTCCTTCTTCGGTTTCAATTTCTACAAAGCCATCTTTTCCAATCGGATGAAATTGCTGAGTAATCTGAAATCCCTTGGGCAGGTCAGAATAGTAGTAGTTTTTTCGATCAAATTTAACGAGTGGATCAATCGTGCAGTTAAGCCCGGTACAGGCTTTGATTGCCAGACGAACAGCGTTCTTATTCAGGCAGGGCAGCGTTCCAGGCAGCCCAAGATCAACAGCTGAAGTGCAGGTATTGGCTTTTTTGCCAAAAGCGACAGGAGCCGATGAAAACATTTTGGTATTGGTTTTTAATTCGCAATGAATTTCAATTCCAATAGTTGGCGTGTATTTGCTCATAATGTCGGTTCCCCCTGAAAATCAATAACTTTTTCAACTCCAGCAGCTGTGTCCAGAAGATTCTGTTCCTCGAAAGGACGAGCTGTCAGTTCCACGGCAAACGGCAGTCCATCGCTAAGACCTAGTGGCAAGACGATGGAAGGATAGCCGGTAAAGTTTGCCAGCTGCATATGTTCTTCTTCAAAGCGGTCGATTCCAAAACGAACCTCACTGGTTTCTTCGATTTTTGGTGCGACATCTGGCGCCGCAATCGTTAAAACGACATCCTGATCTTCAAACAGTCTGGCATACGCTTCTGAAATCAGACGACGGATTTTCTGAGCCTTTCTGAATAAACGATCCTGATTTTCTTCAAATAATGAATAGGATCCAATCACAAAGCGGGCGCGGACATAGCTTGAAAAGCCTTCAGTACGGCTGGCCGTCATAACATCTTCAACACTTTCACCCGGTTTGCGCACTCCAAAACGAATTCCATCCAGATTGGAATGATTGGCGGTGGCTTCTGCATTGGCAATGGTTTTGTAGACAGGAGCAATCAGCTCAAGCAGTTTACGATCCATTTCTAAATCGCTGACGATCGCACCAGCATTTTTTAAATCGTCAACCAGCTGATCAAAGGCGGCTTTAATATCCGGATTTTTAATTTCATCGCTGACAGTACGTAAAATTCCAATTTTCTTTCCTTTAAGATCGTCATTTAAGAGTTCAGAGTATTCTCCAACTTCTTCATAGGACGAAGTCATATCATGATCATCCCGGCCAGCAAGAACTTCCAAAGCCAGAGCTGCATCTTTTACAGACCTGGTAAACGTTCCGACCGTATCAAGGGAAGAAGCATAAGGAATGATTCCATACCGTGGAATTCTTCCGTAAGTTGGCTTGAAACCAACAACTCCACAAAAAGCTGCAGGTTTTCGAATGGAGTCACCCGTATCTGTTCCAATAGCTAATGGAACGGCCTTTGAAGCAACCAGAACGGCACTTCCTCCAGAACTTCCTCCGGAAATACGATCTAAATCATAGGGGTTATGAACCGGGCCAGTAAATGCATTCCGGTTGGTTCCACCCATACCCAGCTCATCCATACTGGCTTTGGCCATGATCACTGCTCCAGCCTCTTTTAAGCGTTTCGCGACAATGGAATCATAGACTGGGATGTAATTGTCCAGAATTCCAGAACTTGCGGTGGTTCTTAATCCATTGGTAATGATGTTGTCCTTTAAGACAACAGGAATTCCAGCAAGTTTTCCCTGGGTGCTGATTTCATCCGGTAACTCTGCAAAAGTGACTACGGCGTTCAGACTGGGCTGAACTTCAGAAAGTCTTTTTGCACTCTGCTCAATCGTTGTCTTATCCATTATTTCACCACCTTCGGAACATGAACATGTCCCATTCGCACATCTGCTGCATTGCTTAATGCATCATCCTGATCGAGTACATCCACGATTTCGTCTTCACGTAAGAAAACCGTTGGGGTTTCAAACGGATAAATCATTGGTTCTACACCATCTGTATCGATCATATCGAAGAGCTCGACCTGCTTTTCAACGGCTAAAAAGTCCTTTTTTAAGGCTTCTATCTCTTCATCGGAAAGATCAAATTTCAAATCATTGGCTAATTTTCTAAAATATTCAGATGAAAATTTCTCCACTTTTAAGTTTCCTTTCCAAACAGGCTGCCTGTCCTGCCGCTTTTCCTGTTTATTGTATAACCGACAATCCACAGGATTCTCTCTGTTTACTTTTACAGGACTAATCTCATTGATGTGAGCAAATTACCGATAACATTCATCACTCGCTTTAAGCTGATTCTCTAAGAAGAACCTCTTATAGAAGAAATTTAAAATGTGGTGATGACATTGGTATTTGTCGTATTGAGTGGGCGATAGATCAGAGCAGCCACTTCCTTGTTATTGTAAATGCATACGCGGTATTCGACATCAAGAGATGTAAAGACTGCGAGCTTTTCATTTACCGATTGAATAACGGCCAGAATTTCACCACTTGTCTTGCCATAGGTCTGAATATTCAGGCGCAAAGCAGCGCAGGTTCCATTTTCAAACTTGGCTTCTCCAGTGGTATATGTTGAATCAGCTAAAACAGTCGCAACGTCATTTTTAAACTGGTTAAACTGTGAAGCCATTTCTGCATCCATTTCGGTAAACTCAGAAGACGGCACTAAAACGTACTTCTCGTCAATTGTTTTATATTCAGTATGACTGCCATTGAAATAGGCTTCATAAATGTATCCGCCTTTATCTACAGAGATCGGATCGGTATTGAGCTGATAGGCCGCTACCAGAATGGGAATATGGTTATTGACTTCATTAAAACGCTGCCGAAGATAAGTAACCAGCTTGCTGGAGGTTACTTTCAGGTAATTTTCCATCGCTTCAGGTGTAATTTCATACTCCTGACCATCCTTTGAAATTTTGTCCGTTACTGCTAATCCAATCGAAATTCCTTTTAACTGATCATTGGAATAAAAATCGATTTCATACAGATCGACTAGAATGATCGGACCATTCACCTGACCATTTCCCGTATCAAAGACTTCATCTGCTCCAGGATTCAATCCATTCGGATTGTCATCACGAAGAGTTCCTAACAGCCCACGGCTGCCGTCTGTCGCGTCGAGTTCATCAAAGTCCAGGAAAACATGATTTTTATAACCGACTTCATTGACTGGAAAAAATTCTTTTGAAAGAGACATCAATCCGCTTTCAAGCTGAGTGCGAATATCAATATTGGAAATCAGACCAACATGCTTTCCTCTCATATCACTGGATTCATAAGGCAGTATAGCCGGATAATCTCCTGGATCAAAAGCTGAAACCTGATTGGAGTTGGTGACTGTACATCCTGCCAGCCACAGTGAAGAAAAAGCGAAGGATATACCTGTACACAAGCCAATGATTGTTTTTATATTCATAAAATTTCTCTTCATTGATTCGCCTCTTTCAGAAATGTTTCTTCATCCATGACCGGAATACCCAGTGAGTTGGCTTTATCAAGCTTGCTTCCTGCATTTTCTCCGGCAATCACCAGATCCGTTTTCCTGGATACCGAGCCGCTTACACTGGCTCCCAGACTTTCAAGAAGCTTCTTTGCTTCACTTCTTGACATCTTTTCCAGAGTTCCGGTGAGTACAACGGTTTTATTTGTAAATGGAGAGTCAATCACTTCTGTTTTTTCCTGCTCCATATTCAGTCCGAGTGCTTTAAGCGTCTCGATCATGTGCTGATTGCTTGGAAGATCAAAGAATGAACGAACGCTTTGAGCCGCAACATCTCCAATGAACTTGATTGAAGAAAGCTCTTCAGTACTTGCCTGCATTAATGCATCGATGTTCAGGAAACGCTCAGCCAGAATCGAAGCCGCTTTGGATCCAATCTGCTCAATACCCAGACCAAATAACAGATTGCTTAAAGGATTGGCTTTGGATTTTTCAATATTCTCAAACAGCTTGCCAACCCCTTTTTTGGAGTATCCTTTATGAGCGAGTAATTCTTCTTCCTTTTCATGCAGACGATAAATGTCTTCAATGGAATTGAGCAGATGCCATTCATGCAGCTGTTCAATTTTTTTTGCACCGAGTCCTTCAATATCCATGGCCGCCTTGGAAGCAAAATGAATCAGCGACTGCAGGGTTCTGGCCGGACAGTCTGTATTCATACAAAAATGTTCTGATTCACCAGCAAGCCTCTGAAGCTCACTTCCGCACACTGGACAATGGGTTGGGAAGATGTATTTTTCCTGGCTGCCGTCTCTTTTTTCAGGAAGTGCGCGTACGACTTCTGGAATGATATCTCCGGCTTTTCGAATAATGACCTTATCATTAATTCGCAGATCATAATCAAGAATCCGATCTTCATTATGCAGGGTCGCGGCTGAAACCATAGTTCCCGCTACCCGAACCGGTTCCAAAACCGCATTGGGTGTAATCCGTCCGGTTCTGCCTACACTTAGAGTAATGTCAAGCAGTCTGGTTTCTACTTCCTCAGCAGGGAATTTATAGGCAATCGAGTAACGGGGAGCCTTAGCGGTCATTCCCATTTTCTGCTGTGAGATAAAATCATTGAGCTTGATAACAATGCCATCAATTTCATAAGGAAAAGAAGCTCTTTTCTGTGTCATCTCTTCGATATAAGCCCAGATTTCATCCATGTTTTTGCACAGACGATAGTCTTTGGAGACCCGAAAATTCATGGCCCGCATGGCTTCAAGAGCCTGATGCTGACTTGCTATTCCAAACTCCTGCGCATTCTGAAAATAATAGAAGGTGGCTTCAAGCTTACGCTTTCGAACGATAGATGTATCAAGATTGCGCAAGGAGCCAGCTGCCGCATTTCTAGGATTTGCAAAAAGCGGCAGATGCAAGGATTCATTTAATTCATTGAGTTCTTCGAAGCTCTTTTTTGGCATGTAGACTTCACCACGTACTTCAACCGGTCTGGTTTCGTCAATATAAAGTGGTATGGAGGCAATCGTTCTGGCATTGAGTGTTACATTTTCACCCACACGCCCATTTCCACGGGTAACCGCTCTGATCAGCGCCCCGTTTTCATAGATACATGCCAGAGATAATCCATCGAATTTCAGTTCACAGACAAATTGCGGATCATCTACTTCTTTTTTCACTCGATTGACGAAGCCTTCTAGTTCTTCCCGATTGAATACATCACCTAAAGAAAGCATAGGAGAAGTATGAACTGCTTCTTCAAACCCTTCCTGAACCTGACCGATAATTCTTTGCGTCGGTGAATTCGGATCATAAAGTTCTGGATGCTTTTCTTCAAGATTCTGCAATTCTTCCATCAGGCGGTCATACTCCTGATCACTGATGGAAGGCTGGTCATTTACATAATATTCAATCGCATACTTTTCGAGTTCTTTTCTTAACTCTCTAATACGTTCGGATTCATTTTCTAAACGCATGGTATTTCCTTTCCTGCAGCTGATCAATCACATCTCAAAGATCCGATCAGCTGTTATCTATTTGCGATAATTACATCTTATTTTCTTATCGTTTTATTCTTTTTGTTTTCATCATTTATTTTCTGATGTTCTGTTTTTGAATTGTACTTTTCAGCTTTAATCATTGGCTGAGAGTCATCAGTTTTAATGTTTTCAAAATCAGATCATTGACAGTTTTCTGCATTTAAGATTGATATCCTAATTCTCATCAAGATGTCTGCTTACATCCTAAACAGCCTGTAAATTGTATCACAGGCTGATGAACTGACTTCATACATTTATTCTGAGAGTTCTGCTTCTTCTTTTTAAAAACAAACGCTTTGAATTCCTATGCTCTTTATCTCGAAACTGCATTACTTATCACTGCAGCATTATGATTCATTGTTATGGAATCAGGAATGCAGGAAGCCATTTTCGGTTTATCCCAATCGAGAGCTTTTCATTTTCAAAAGAAGGTTTCAACCGCAGGCCTTTTCTGTCTTCGATAGCTGCTCTGGCTTAAAGCTTACTCAGGCCTCTGTCTTTTCTTCTTCATATCGCTGCTGCAAGGCATAAATGGATTGCGAATGATTGACAAGATAGGCTGCTGAACAGGCGATAAAGAAGGCTGGAAAGCCGCCAAAACCAAAAATTTCAATACCCACCATAATGGGTGCAAGCCACGTATTGGTACCCGCCCCAAAGACAGCCGCATAGCCAAGAGCAGCCGACCACGCCGGATCCATGCCGAATAAAGGCCCAATCACAAATCCCAGACTGCTTCCAATCGCAAATAGTGGAGTGACTTCTCCGCCGACAAACCCAACGCTAAGACATCCGATGGTCAGCAGCATCTTAAACAGCCAGTCCCACGGATAGATTGTCATCGGTGGTTTATAAAAACAGCCATCAATCAGATTCGTACCAAAATTGGAATAGCGGCCATTCCATAGGACAAAGAGCAGTACAGCCAGAATGCTTCCAACAATTAACACTCTTTTTTTACCATCTGGAATTTTTTTTAAAATCCATCCTCGAAATTTTTTTGAGATCCAGGCAAAGCTTCCGCCAACAATTCCAAACCCAATGCCTAAAAGCAGATACTTCCAGCCCTGATCAATCGAAGAGATTGTTAATGGAGCAGGCAGAATATGGGTTTCAGCGTTCAGACCCAATAATCCTCCTACCCAGCTTGCCATTAATGAAGCGGCGATCGTACAAGGCAAAGCTCGATATTTCAAAGTTCCAGCGACTAACACTTCTATGGCAAAGAACACAGCCGTATATGGAGTTCCAAATAGTCCCGCAAAACCAGCAGCCATTCCTGAAACCAGAAAGATCGTCTTTTCATGATAGAAGAAGGGAAACCGGCGATTAATAAAACTCGCAATCGTCGTTCCTATCTGCATGGCCACCCCTTCCCGGCCAACCGAAGCGCCAAACAGATTTGAGATCCATGTCGCAAACATCATCAGTGAAAGAGTTCGTTTGGGAATCCAGCGCTCCTTTCCCTGCGAAATTTCAAAAACCAGGTTCATTCCCTTTCTGGACTTTTTACCGTATTTTTCAAACAGTACCACCAGAAGTAAGCCTGCAAAGGGCATACCGAATAAAATCCATGGATTCAGTTCACTATGAATTTTCAGCACAGTTTCAAGTCCCATCTGATAGATGAACTCAAAAAAAGCCGTAATCGCTCCAATCAACAGCCCCATTGCGATCCAGATTCCGAGTTCTGAAAAATCGATAAGATTCTGTTTGATTCGTTTAGCTGCTTCGTTCATGTTTAAAACCTCTATCTACTCTTTTCAATTATTCTCTGATCCCTTCAATGATCAATCTGGATTGAGATCAAAAAAAACAAATTAAACTTTCGCAAGGATCTGCTCTGATACGTTCAAAAACGGATGACTGAACAGATGGCTGCATATAAAGACCTGTTTCTCTTATTTTAGACCGTTTTCGCTGGATTTCTTCTCTTAAAAAATCGAGCAGTGACAGGTGTATCAAAAAGAAAAACGAGCGCAAATAATAATAAATAAAAAAATAAGGAAAGAAAAAAAGGAAGCAGCTTTCCAAAAGGAAAGTCACTTCCTGCTAAAACTGTTATTGGTCTGATGTGATCGTTTTTTATCCATTCAGAATCTGTTTCGAACGAAGTAAACAGGGCAATTCCTGTCAGAATCTAAATCAGATTCTGGTTATGGCTTCAAATACTGCTTCAAATTCAGGAAGCTGAATCAAGTGATTCAGTTTCAGCAGAATCTGTCGAGTTCTGGTCCGCTTTGACCTTACTTAAGGTTGGATGATTCGTATTAATCTTTTTCGTTCCAATCGGATATGGAAAAGCAATAGAAGCGATATCCTTATCAACGCTGACAATTACTCCTTCACCATAAATCGTATGATCGACTTTATCTCCTTTACGATAATGGACTCCTCTGCGGGCTTTCCGATTTCGTAAAGCTGAGTTGGCTTTCGTACTATGCGTATTCGTTTTCTGGTTAGAGTTCTGTTCTTCTGAAGATTCAGAGCGTGAATCATCGACAATATACTCTTCAGTCAGCTCCTGAAGGAACCGGCTGGGGCGGCGATGGGTACGGTCGATAAAGTTAATTCCATTGTTCCAGGTAATGAACAAGCGCTGTTTGGCTCTGGTCATGGCGACATAAAGCAGTCTGCGTTCTTCTTCCAGAGCAGCCGCTCCGCCTTCTTCTATACTTCTTCTGGATGGGAATACATCTTCATTAAATCCCGAAATGAAAACCACTGGAAATTCAGTTCCCTTTGCGGCATGAACAGTCATTAATGAGACCATATTGTCTGATTCTTCATCATCTCTGTTCTTGTCAGTATACAGGGAAATATCCTGCAGGTAGCTTTCAAGTGTTGTATTGGGATCATTCTGTAAAGCCAGGGCAAGGTCCTGCTTGAGTTCCTTGACGTTTTCAAGCCGCTCATCTTCCTTGGCTTCAAGAAGCATATCCTCATAACCCGTATAATCAAGAATCGCATCAATCAGATCTGGAAGTTCGCAGGTTTTCATTTCATCCTTGAGTTCCTGAATGGTTTCATAAAACTTCTGCGCTTTTTTGCTGGCCGCTGGAGAAAGAGTCTGAGAATTGCCCATCACATCGAGCAGATTCATATCCCGTTTTCTGGCCTCTTCAGAAAGCTTTTCAATCGTTCTGGCACCAATTCCCCGTTTTGGCTGATTAATTACCCGAAGAACCGCTAAATCCAGGGATTTTCTTTTCGGATCGTTTTCATCAGGAGCAGCCAGCAATCTCAGATAGGATAAAACATCTTTAATTTCGGCTCGATCGTAATATCGAATTCCGCCATAAATACGATGCGGAATATGAATGGAGCGAAGCACTTTTTCCACATTTCTTGACAGATAATTGCTTCGATAAAGAATAGCCATATCTTTATATGGGATGCCGGCTCTGGAAAGCTCATTGATCTGTCTGGCGATATACATCGGTTCACGCTCTTCTTCCTGAGCTTCATAAAGAGTGATCTTCTCTCCTTCACCCAGTTTGGTGAAAAGATCCTTTTTAATCCGCTTAGAGTTGTTTTCAATCACCTCATTGGCTGCAGAAAGAATATTCTGAGTGGATCGGTAATTCTCATTCAAAATCACTGTATGGCAGGGTTTGAAGTCATTATGAAATTGAAGAATAATATCCACTGAAGCTCCACGCCATGTGTAAATCGTCTGATCCGGATCTCCTACGACGCAAAGATTCGCATCTTCTCTGACCAGTGACTTAATGATCTGATACTGAATTGGATCAATATCCTGAAATTCATCGACGTGAATAAAATCGAGCCGATTCTGCCACTTTGTGCGAACTTCTTCATCGTTTTTTAACAGTTTTTCGGTCTCGAGCAAAAGATCATCGAAATCAACGGCTTTCATTTCCTGACGTCGTTTTTCATACTCTTCATAGACATCTGCCAGCTGTTTAAAGCGTTGATTATGAGCCATGTCATGAGCCATCTGCGGACTTACTTTTCCGGTTTTATTTGAAGAAATATAACCGACAGCCTGCCCATGAGTGATCTCATCCATGTTTGTAGAAAGTTCCTTGAAGATTGGACGCAGCAATGTCTTCTGATCTTCTGTATCCATAATCGTAAAATTCTTCGGAAGATTGGCAGCTTCACTGTCCTCGCGAAGAATTCTTGCACAAAGTGAATGAATTGTAGAAATGCGCACGTGCCTGGCGTCTTCAAATCCGATCGCCGACGCCAAACGATCCTTCATTTCCTGCGCTGCTTTATTGGTAAAGGTAATGGCCATAATCCGGTTTGGCCAGATTCCAAGTTCATTAATCAGATATTCAATACGCGCCATCAGCACGCTGGTTTTGCCAGACCCTGCTCCAGCCACTATACGGACATGGCGGTCAATCTCGCAGGCGGCTTCCTTTTGAGCGTCATTGAGTTTTTCCATTAGTAAAGACATGAAATTCGCTCCTGTTCTTTTCTCATTTTGGCCTGTTTCATAGAATTCATTTATGAATTCCAAAAAGGCCGCCTTACTATTTTACCATGCAGGAAGCCTTTGAGAATTTGAGATTTTGCAAGTCGAGTCCTTTTTCCAGTGAAAAACACACCAAAAAGGCGGAATTCTGCCGAAAAGCAGAATTCCGCCAATGATTTATTATCTAAATAGGTTAATGAGCAAATCCGGAAAGGCGAATACATTCCTGCAGATAAGGTACATCTTTCGAGTTATTGGTTATTGCGTGAATGTAAAGGTATTCTTCATCCTGGCGGATTACCGCATTAATGTTATGGATTCCGTCTTCTTCATAGGTATCCATCCAGATTGTTTTGCCTTTGAATATTTCCGGTTTTTCTTCCATCAGATCTTTTGCATCAGGAAGAATTGCTGGCTGTTTGGAAGCCTGAATCAGCCAGCTCCACTCTCCTTCATTCGTATAAGGCGCCATCAGATTCACAGACTGCTGGCTCGGATCATAGCTTCTTTCAGCTGTTCCAGGTGCTACGACACGGGCATCCTCAAATAAATGGTAAACTTCGCGTGTTCGGTATTGGATTGCTTCCCGGTCCATGGGCAGTGCGTCTTTTAGCTTGTTTTCGCGGTCGAGTAAATCGACAAGTTCGGTATATTCCTTGACTGGCAGTTTCAGATCCGGATCCTTTTCATGAGCGATTTCAAGATAATCAGCAATTTCATTTGCGGTTTTTTCGGTTTCCTCGTTCATTTTGGAATAGATACCGCGTCCTTCCTTGGCAAGCAATGTCAAAGCGGCATTCCGGTAAAATCTTGCATCTCTGTCCCAGTCGTTCCAGACATAGAAATCATCCATCAGATCTTCGATCTCTTTATTCATGAATTCTTTCCTGTCCATAAATCCAGTACTTGTCATGACTTTATTCTCATCTTCAATGGGAAGAAAGTACGTTTCGTCATAGAGATAATTCTTTTTACGGAAATCTGAATCCGTCAGAATCAGATTTTTAACATAATCGAGTTCATTTTCATAAACATGGTGCAGACGATGAAAATCCTCATCGTTTGCGTATTCAAGATCATCGATCAGTTCGTATTCACCAAGAGGAACTTCCTCCTGAATGTCTTTGAACAGATCGACCACAAAAGCATGAAAGCCAGCTCCGGCATGTCGTGTATTCGCAGACAGAATCATATTTCCATCTTCTTCAGTCACGACGATTTTTCCCTGTGGGCAAGCCAGAATTTCTACATGACTTCCCTTGTCTTCAATCTGAATTCCTTCGCGATGACAAAGAGCGGCCAGAACTTCATAAAGTTCATTCATCTCCTTTTCATTGCGATCCTTGCATATCAATTGAACAAACATTCTAATCTCCCTAAGACAATTTTATTTAAACATGTCTTGATTTATTTTCCTTATAGAATGACCTGTCATTCAAACATATTCTACTCATTTGATTTATTCGCATATCTTATTTATCGACAGCCGACAAACAGACTTTCCAGGTCAGTATCTGCTCGCTTTATTCTGCGATGGTTCTTGCAGACGGCTTTGTTTCGTCCTTTATATTCTCAAGTTATCTTTCTTTAATTCACAATTTATTTTTCGGACTGTTTTTCAAATTGTTTTTCGAGCTTATTTTCTTCTCGGCTTTTTTTGGCATTCTCTAAAGCCAGTTCTGAAGTCCATCTTCCAAAAATTCCACATGGAAGAAGTGCGTTGTCCTTCCTGATTGGAAGAAGAGTTTCTCCGGTTTCAACCTGACCGCCATGATTGCGGACAATCGTGCGGTCCATAGTCTGTTTTAATGAAGTTAACGGAAAACCGGTTGTATACAGATTGATGATCATAAATAACGCATCATCAGCCAGCAGCTTTTGAGCTTCATAGACCAGTTCAAAAATATTATCTTCAAGTTTCCATACTTCTCCATTGGGTCCTCGTCCATAAGAAGGCGGATCCATGATAATGGCCTGATAGGTTCTTCCTCTTCTTTGTTCCCGTTTAATGAACTTCAGAGCATCTTCAACCAGAAAGCGGATTTTTTTGCCTTCGAGATGATTCAGCTCCATATTCTCCTTTGCCCACTCGTTAATCCCCTTGGAGGCATCCAGATGAACTACTTCATCTGCGCCGGCTTTTGAAGCAGCCATTGTCGCCCCTCCGGTATAGGCAAACAGGTTTAAAACCCGAATCGGCTGATCAGAATTTGCTTTTGCTTCCCGAATGGTCTTCATGATGAAATCCCAATTTGCAGCCTGTTCAGGAAACAGTCCGGTATGCTTGAATCCCGTTGGAGAGATCTTAAATCGTAAATCTTTATAGGACACCACCCAGTTTTCCCTGATTGGCTTTTTATATTCCCAGCTTCCGCCGCCTTTTCTTGAGCGGTGATAAATGGCATCTGCCTTTTTCCAATCGCGTTCATCATCGATCGGCCAGATGGCGACCGGATCCGGTCGGCGTAATATGATTTTATTCCAGCGTTCAAGTTTCTCACCTGAACCTGCATCGAGGACTTCGTAATCTTTCCAGTCCTTTGCAATCTGATTCATAGGTCTATTCACTTCCTTTAGTCTTTCTTATTATATCCGAGCTGACTCTTTTGCCAGCCTTTTAGGGCCTGAAGAAGGCCTTCAGGTTTTTTTCATTCTCGTCATTTTCTCAATTCTTCAGGTGCACAGTTTTCGAATTCAAATGAAAAACCGGCCTTCCAGTTGGGGAAAGCCGGCATAAATATCGTATTTGACTGGTCCAAAATTATTCAGCAGGTACTACAGAAGTTCCGAAATTTTCAGTGATGTAATTTTTAATCTCATCTGATTTAAGAACTTCTACGAGAGTTTTAATTCCTTCGTTGTCCTTGTTGGATTCCTTAACGGCAATGATATTCTGGTAAGTCTTCGCCGCATCAGAATCTTCTGGTTCGTAAGCGATACGCAGATCGGTTACATCACCGGCCATGGCATAGTTACCGTTGATTACTCCAGCTGCAAGATCTGGAAGCTGCGCTGCGATCTGGTCAGCCGGAAGTTCGATGATTTCAAGATTTTTTGGATTTTCAGTAATGTCCTTAATCGTAGCTGTGTTGAGATCGGCATCTTCACTTAATGTGAGCAGGCCAAGTTCCTGAAGCAGAAGCAGAGCACGGGCTTCATTGGTTGCATCGTTTGGTACGGCAATTTTATCGCCATCCTTGATTTCGGCAATATCTTTTAAGGTTTCGGAATACACTCCAAATGGTTCATAGTGAATAGCGCCGACGCTGATCAGATACCCATCGTCACCGGATTTATAGTTGGAATCGGCATCATAACCTTCCAGGTAAGGCAGATGCTGGAAGTAGTTGGCATCCAGACTGCCATCAGAAACTGCAGGGTTAATCGGTGGATAATCTGAGAATTCAGTAATCTGCAGATCATACCCTTTTTCTTTCATTGCTTCTTTTGCTTCTTCAAGGATCTGTCCATGAGGAGTTGTTGTAGCTCCAACCTTAATGACAGTCAGTTCATCACTCGAAGCATTTGCATCATCTGCAGATGAGTCATCAGAAGATGCAGAGTTGCTCGAGCATGCTGCTAATGAAAGCGCAAGTCCAGCTGCAAACAGTCCCTTTACAAACTTTTTCATATCAATTTTCCTCCTGTACTTTTTGTACGAATCTATGTTCTACCAGCATTTTTTGCTGGATAAAACCAGGTTGAATTTAAATCATGACTAATGCGTAGTCTTTTTTACAAGCCAGTCTCCAATTCCCTGAATAATGGAAATAAGGATCAGAATTAAAATGACGACTACATAAGTGATATCCATCATTCGACGCTGCCATCCATAGCGAACAGCAAGATCTCCTAATCCACCCGCTCCAACGACACCCACGACGGCAATCTGTCCAATCAGAGCGATCAGAGTGATCGTAATTCCGCGAATCATTCCCGGAATATTTTCTCTTAAATAGACCTTTGTAATAATCTGCCAGGGAGACATTCCCATGGCTATACTGGCCTCCACAATTCCTTCCGGAATTTCTTCAAGTGAGCTTTCAAACTGCCTGGCCATAAATGGAACAGTCGTTACGACCAAGGGAATCAAAGCTCCCTGAATTCCAATTGCGGTATGAAATACAGCACGGGTGACTTCAAGCAGCAGCGGGATCAGAATGACAAATGGAATGGCCCGAAACAGATTGATGATCTTATCGAGAATCCAGTTGATCGGTTTATTTTCCAGAATCCCTCCTGGTTTGGTCACCACAACGGTTATGCCTAATGGCAGACCGATTAAAACTGCAATCAGGCCAGAAATTCCAAGCATGATTAACGTGTCGATAATGACTTTGGGAAACTGTCCTCCAAATTCAACGACGTTGGGAAACCATTCAGTCAATATGTCCACGTTTCATCACCTCCAGATTCACATTTTGCTCTTTAATATAGTTAATGGCTTTACGCACATCTTCGTCTGATCCGGAAAGAATGCTGACTAATGTACCAATTGAATTGTTCTTAATCACTTCCACGTTTCCAAAAATAATGGAACATTCCACATTAAACTTTCTTGAGACATTGGAAATCAGCGCTTCAGAGGCATTATCCGAATCATAAGTAATCCGAATCAGCTGCTGATTGGGCGAAAGCTGAGTCAGCGGATGGTTTTCTTCAATCAGTTCCGTGATCTTGTTCGAGTTATTTGCGGTAGCGATGAAGTTTCTGGTCATCTCCTGAATTGGATTTACGAAGATTGGAACAATATCGTTCTTTTCGATAATCCGGCCATTTTCCATGACCGCTACCCGATCACATATTTCCTTAACAACCAGCATCTCATGAGTGATGACTACTACTGTAATCCCCAGATTCTGGTTGACCTTTTTGATCAGATGCAGAATCGATTGAGTGGTCTGCGGATCGAGTGCACTGGTGGCTTCATCACAAAGCAGGACTTTTGGATTGCTTGCCAGAGCTCTGGCAATGGCTACCCGCTGCTTCTGACCGCCTGAAAGCTGAGAAGGATAGGAATCCTTCCTTTCAACCAGATCTACTAGCTCTAAAAGCTCAATCACTCTTTTTTCAATTTCTTCCCGGTTCATTTGCTGCATCTTCAAAGGCATTGCCACATTTTCATAAATGGTACGGCTTCTCATCAGGTTGAACTGCTGAAAGATCATCGACATTTTCTGCCGTTCTTTCCTTAGCTCTTTTGGCGAGAGTTCCATCAAATTCTTACCATCAAAAATGACTTTGCCATCATCCGGTCTTTCAAGCAGGTTCATGCAGCGAACCAGAGTTGACTTCCCTGCCCCGGAAAATCCAATAATGCCATAAATAGCCCCTTTAGGAACATGAAGACTGATATCCTTTACCGCATGAACATCTCCGTCTTTTGTTTTAAATGTCTTGGTGACATGTTCTAGACGTATCAATCCAAAAACTCCTTCCAATAAAAAAAAGCCTCCGTCCCCATTAGGACGAAAGCTGAGCTTTCGTGTTACCACCTAAATTCGCAGATCCGTTGCCGAAACTGCCTTACCGAGTACTGACATACTCTGACGCTGTAACGGGCGCTCCCGTCATTCCTGCCAATCGGAAATGCGGCTCCAAGACCATGTTCATTCTGCTCTTCGCGTTTCTTTTCACCAACCAGAAACTCTCTACGCCGTCCTTCAGAATTACTCTTCTTTTCTTTGCCAATGTATGCCACAACTTTAACACAATCTTTTGATTTGTCAAAAGATATTTTCAGAAATTACATTTTTTTCACTGCGCTTGAAAGTCGTATCATGCTACGGCTCTGGTCTGTGAATCAAATAGCTCGGTTTTCAAAAAATGACCTGTCCTTGCAGCAGTCAGGACAGGTCATTATAACGAATTTCTTTTCTTTTTTTCTCTCTTTGATTTTCTGAAGTCAAAAGTGGTTATTAATACAAACCGCCTGGGAAGGAAATTCTAATTTAGCGCATCCCAGTTTAAAACCAGTCATGGACTCTCCATTATCTAAAGCCGATGGGACTGCTGCTTGGCAGACCTAGGGGCAAATCACAGGCTAATTTGGGACAGTCTCTGTTCGCTGATTTGTATTTTTTGCATGTTAGTTGCCTGAGCTTACCGTCTAAGCCGGCTAGATTACAGTAACCGTTTTTTAAATTTTGTGTATTTAAAATCCTGGCCTTCAAATCGTATACTCGATTTGTCAATCTACTGACTGATTGGCCATTTATGTCTTCATGGTCCGTTTATTAAACCATTCGTTTTGCGCTTTTTTTGATTCTATCGTTTTATCAGTTATAAACGTGAAAACGAATCGCACCAAAGCTTCCAGAAGGCTGAGCGACAGCGCGCTTAATGGTATCTCGGAAAATTTCGGTAAAACCAATGCATCCTTCCTGTTCTTCAATCAGGGAATCATTGAGTCTGGCTTCTTTTTTTAACCAGCTGTGATCCTTCTTGATATCTTCAAAAGATTCATCTGCTTCATTCATAATTTTAGCGGCTTCTTCATAGTGGCCCTGACCTGCGAGTTCGAGTGTACGGATCATTTTCTGACGCGCATTTCTGGTCTCGACTCCGATTTTATACATTTTCATTCTGACTTCTTCGTTAGACATATTGATTCTCTCCATATCCTGTTCAGATCAATCTTAATTTTTTGTTTGTTTGTGATCGTTGTTCGATCAATTTACCAGCGGAAATAATTTGCCTGAGGTCTTTACCACAGTTAAATCCTACTTGCATTTTCAGTTTAGCAAACATTTTTCCGAGGTAAACAGCTTTGCATTTCAATTTGATCAAGCTAAATCTCAGATAAAGATCCTTTTTTCTGCATTAATTTCGCATAAAGACAAGATTAAGAGCTTATAAAGAGAACTTAAGCTGATTTTTTACCTGAGTCCTTTTGAGACAGATGTGATTATTTATGTTTGTTTATTTATTAGTTTTAAACATTTTTAAAGTCACACCGCAAAGCCTGCGTCCGCAATAAGAAGCCACCTGGCAGAGTCAGAAACGGACGGTTAAAAATATATGCTGATATTTTATTTCTTTTTAGAACATTCTTAGTCCGTTAGCTAGGATATTAAATCTTGGCGGCAAGGTCTAGCTATATACTTTGAAAAAGATAGTCTAGCCATTATCTAACCTGATACTGAATACATTCCAATCCCAAAAAGCTTACAATTAATTTCAGAAGTCTAAAAGCTCAAAAGTTTTGGTTATAATGTTAATCTGACTATTTTCAGTCAGCCAATTGATTCAAAATAAGTCTGACAGAAAGGTAGATTCTATGGCACTCTCAGATTTACGCAAGCTGCTTCATAAAAACAGCCAGAAACGGCAAAAAAAAGATCTTGTTGTCACCATTCATGGATTTGGAACAAAAACGAGTTCTGAAATGACTCCTTTAAAGAACTATCTGACTTTAAAGGGATATGATGTCGTCAGTTTTGATATTTATGACTATGACAATCCTAAAGATACGGATTATAAGAAATGGATCCGGCGATGCGAAGAACAGATAAGAAAAGCCCTTGAAGACGGAAGACCAATTACTCTTCTTGGATTCAGTATGGGTGGAGTGATTGCCTCCTATTTAGCCTCTGTTTATCCGATCCGACAGCTGATCCTGTGTGCGCCAGCCTTTAATCCGATTGACTTTTCAAAGATCCAGAAGATTGGCAAAAACATTATTACCTCTTCAGGAGCTGGAGGATCAATGAGCAGCGATCAGATGCAGGCCTTTTTGAAGATCGTTTCAAAATATAAAGAATCCATCTCTCATGTCGAATGCCCGACATTGATTATTCATGGAACTGAAGATGAAGTGATTCAGCCGAAATCATCGAAGAAGGCTTATGATCTTTTACCTGCTGCAAATAAGCGTCTGATTTATCTAGAAGGGGCAAAGCATCGTTTCCTGTACGATCAGATCATGGAAAAGACAGCATTTACCCTGATCGAAGATATGCTGACAGATCGTATTTTCTAGTATTTCCTTTGAAAATTTCTTCGTAACGAATACCAAAAAGCAAAAAACTTCGAAACCCACCAAATGATGGATTTCGAAGTTTTTTCTTTAAGGAAATGTCTGTATCAATTCCTGGGTAATCATCATTGCCTGGATTAATCGAAAAACAGGTAGGAACTTGAATGGATGGTTCAGCGCATCTGAGAAATCATGTCAAGCTTGAGATCGAGCAGATCTTCTGAAAGATCGACATAGTATTCCTGAGGATTGGAGAAACGCTTGATTTCTTCCCAGAGCGTTTCCTGTTCTCTGGCGCAGTATTCCCTGATTTCCTGCAGCGCGGGCTGTTGGTAAACCAGCTTTCCATGGATGAAAATTGGAACCATTAACTCACGAAGCAGATAGGTTCCGCCTTCAATGGTTTTATATTTCCATTTTTTCATTGGATGATAGATGGTCAGATCCTTTTTGGGATCAAGAATTTCATGATCGAGAGTCATCAGATCCGCAATGGCCATCTGATCATTCTTATCGTAAATCCGGTACAGCTTTTTCATTCCCGGATTGGTAATCTTTTCTTCGTTTTCGGAGATCTTAATCTTTGGAATTGGACTTCCATCTTCATCCATGATTGCAGAAAGCTTATAGACGCCTCCAAAAACCGGTGTGTGTTTCGAAACAATCATATTTTCGCCCACTCCAAAGGAATCAATTCTGGCTCCCTGACGGGTCAGCAGGGATTCAATCAGATATTCATCAAGCGAATTGGAAACCACAATGGAACAATCCTCCATACCGGCTTCATCGAGTGCTTTTCGTACTCGTTTAGACAGATAAGCCATATCGCCCGAATCGATGCGAACACCTTTTAAGCGATAGCCATTGGGTTCAAGATAATCTTTAGCGACCTGGATCGCATTCTTCACGCCAGAATGCAGCGTATTGTACGTATCAATCAGCAGAGTGCAGGATTCAGGATATGTCTTGGCATAGGCCATAAAGGCGTCGTATTCACTTGGAAAGCTCTGAATAAAAGAATGAGCCATGGTTCCTAATGCCGGAATACCAAATTCCATACCAGCCTGAGTTGTCGCTGTACCATTTACTCCAGCTATATAGCAGGCTCTGGCCCCATATAAAGATGAATCAAAGTTGTGAGCACGGCGGGCTCCAAACTCCATCACAGCTTTTCCATTCGCGGCCTGGACAATACGACGGGCTTTTGTGGCGATCAGTGTCTGATGGTTGATCGCAAGCAGCATGGCGGTTTCGATCAGCTGAGCTTCAATTAAAGGAGCCTTAACACGAATTAACGGCTCATAAGGAAAGACCGGGGTTCCTTCTGGTACAGCCCACAAATCACCAGTAAAACGAACAGTAGATAGATATTCCAAAAAAGCATCGCTGAACTGGCCGGTCGATCGTAAATACTCAATCATATCGGCATCGATTGAGAAGTTTTCAACATAGTCGATAATCTGATCTAAACCGCAAAAAATCGCAAAACCTCCATTATCGGGGTTTCTTCGATAAAAGAGATCAAAAACGACCTCTTCATTCGTTCCATTATCGAAATAAACCTGCGACATGGTCAGCTCATAAAAGTCCATCATCAACGACTGATTGCGTTTATCACTTAGCGTAGTATTTTTCATATTTTCCTCTTATCTGTTTAAATTTCCTGATCACTTTACAAATTCAGAGATTACCTTAATTCCATTAGCTTCCATGTTTTTTAAAGCAAATTTATTCATCTTTTCCGCTTTATGCGATGAAAATTCTGCATCGTAAGTATCGACACAATTTACAGGAACTATCACTCTCATGTTTCGTTTTTCGTTCTGATTGATCCAGCTTTGAAGGCTGAGGACCAACTGCAGGATGCATAAATCTGTACAGCAGCCAGTGACCACTAAATCAGCCGGTGCTTTGATCGCATTGAGCCAATCTGAAAATCCAGGAGCAGTAAAGGTATTAATCGAATTCTTTTTGAAGACATTTGTATCGGTGACATAATCCTTTAATTCATCAATAACCTGAGACTCGGATGTTCCTTCAAGGCAGTGCACAGGAAAGGTCTCGAACTCAAGACATCCTTCCTGATGGCAGTCTGTCACAAACAAAAGATCCTGTCGGACATGATTTGTATTCGCGATTAAATTAATAATCGGTTGAACAGTACGAGCAATGTAAGGATCGCTGAGCTTCCCTTCCTTGATAAAGCCGTTCACCATATCGACCACGATAATGGCAGGATTGATGAGTTCCGAGTAGTCCATTACAAAATACTCATCGCAGGTAAGTCTGGCCATAATCAACATTCCTTTCACAATTGATTTCTTTTTAAGATTTCTGTTTATTCATCCATGACGAACGATTGAACAAAAGACCCAATCAACAATAAAGCCACTATTTATCTTTTAAAGTTCAATAACAGAAAACAGATGAAGATCTATAAGAAATTTTTTGTTTATTATATTCCAATTTCCGTTAATTCCCCATATTTCTGAAAAATTTACCAGACGTTCATTTTGAATTGAACTTAGCCTGATTACTAAACCTGAATGGTATGAACAGATACCTTTATCAGATTTGAAACCAGGCAGCTAAAAAAAAGGGGCTGTTAAATTTCTGACAGTCCAAAAATAAAAAGAGGCACCTGATCCGTAATGGATGAGGTGCCTTTTTTGGTAAAATATGTTCATGATCAATAAACAAAATTACCAAACACACTATAACTCGATTCAGGGCCGTTTGCCACTGCTCCATTCTCTCTTCCCTCATATTGAGATGGATTCTGTCTTCACTACTGTCAGTTCCTTTGTCGATGATTATCTCGACCTTGCCCTTTATCCTTCTTTTGCC
>Ga0209694_1001289_pt1 | contig 28739 bp, 25 predicted proteins | sample GluameincwithD2O_FD_187499 | JGI IMG/M metagenome (GOLD analysis project Ga0209694, IMG submission 187499) | Mouse cecum microbial communities from Vienna, Austria - Glucosamine amended microcosms incubated with D2O (SPAdes) (version 2) | ecosystem: Host-associated > Mammals > Digestive system >... | reverse complement strand
GCTTTTACTACTTCCGTACTACGTTTCAGCGCAAAGTCACGCCGGGATACGCCGAGATATGCGAATAACTCTCCCAAACGGCAAATGGCGGAAACGCCTGAAAATCAAGGCTTTGCCACCATTTGCCGAGTTACATAAGGTTAGGGCTGGAAATTGCAAAATGTTTATTAAAAATGATTAAAAATGCTGATACTTTATATAAACAAGTTTGTAAAACGGGAAACGTTCACCTGTTAATGCGTTTATTGGTAATTGATTAAATAATATGATACGTGCAATAGGCTAGTTAATAAAATGGGTTGGATAAATAAAATGACACCATAGAATGTACACTTGATAAGACAATTAAATTTCAAGGGGTATTCAAAAATTCGTGTAACAAAATTTCATAGGATTCATAATGATTTTGATTCATAGTGTGTTTATGGGTTGAAATTATAGGGTAAATAGGATGATGTGATGAAGGTGGAAAGGTAAGGAATATGAGAAAGTGGCATTTTTGAATGAGTGGATATAGCAGACGTATTGATTAACATTTGATTGTTAATAAGTTAGAGGATTGACAGGTGAATAGGCTTATTATGCTGTATCATTTATCAACTGATTGTGCGCAGTTGATAAGCATGACAGGGTTTATACAGTTCGGGCAGTTCAGGCATATACCCTAATTACAATGGTTAAACCCCTTGCACTATGTCAATAGACGGAAATGGGCTGTCAGCGTTATAGTTTTATTGTGGTTAGGAGATAAAGCCACAATAAAATTACAGGAGGACTTAAAAATGTGTATGCGCTATATGATTAACCGTGAGGACTTAGGTAAGAGGGTTACAGGCTATATGTTCTATGACGCTGACAGTAAAGGGTTTACGGGCCTGACCGAAAAGCAAATCAAGGACACCTTGAATAAGGGTGAGCGGCTGTATGGTCTGGCTCTGGACAGTGAGGGCAACATCATCATGGACAACGAGGGCTTCAAGACCAAGAATTACATGGTTCGGTCGGGCATTAACAGTCTGGCTCCGGCAGTTGAAACGGATATGCCGGCTAACATGATGTATGTGGTGGTCGGGATGAAAAAGGTACAGGGCGGAGAGAGTGTTTACGAGGCTATCAGTTCTCGGTATGCTCGGGTGGAAATGCCTGAAAGCAAAATCAAAATGCTGTTGGAGTTTGGCTGTATTCAAGGCGGTGTTTACTTCGACAACAAGGGCAAGCTGATGATCTGCGAGGGGGTCAGGGTGGATGATGGAAAGGAGGTGGGCTAAATGCCCACTTCCTTTGAATTTATCGGTGGTTTCATGTGCTGTGGCTTGATAGTCGGATTGTACCAGCTCAGTAAAGCGATTGATATTCTCAGGGAATTTATCTCTATGCTGAAGGAGGAATTAAAAGACGAATGAAAGAAGGTAGCCAGCCTTTAAAACGGGTTGGCTACCTTTCTTTTTATTCATGTGTTAGGCTAGTTGAAATTTTAAGGGCGTTGAAATAAGCATTTAAGTATTAGTGGTGTAAATTAAAAAAGGAGGATAGAAAAATTAAAAAGATCAGCAGGAATAGAAACATTAAATATGATAGGAAAGGATAACAAAAAATGAAATTCGATTATATTTTTAATCACTCTGGCAAAACAAAGAAGTATCCTCTTCTAAAAGCCACAAATGGTGCCTTCTGTATTGAAGGGGATGAAAATATGGAGGTAATTGCACAGACCATGGGCCGCACAAACATACATACTACAAACATATCCGGTTTGTTCTTGTATGAAGTGCATGTTGGGGATTATATCTGGCTTTACGGTAAGTCAGATATAAAATACGCAACGTATCAAATACAAACATACAAGATTACAGATATAACAGATAGTGAAGTTATAGCTGAACCTTGTTAATAAAGTAAATTACTCCAGCCTGTTAAACAGGCTGGAGTTTTTAGTTTATATGATTTTCCAGTTAGTCCATATAACTTCGGTTGCTCTGGACTTCATTTCACCAAGATCCTTTAATGACATAGTTTTAGCAACTTCTGCAATTTCATACTTATACCATTTATGGAGGCCACTAGGGTTTAATAGCACCCCATCATATATTTCATTTGAATACCCACACACTAAAATTTTAGCATGGCTGTCATAAATAAGGCGCATATATCTGTATTGGTCATCTTCGGAAAACTCACACTCATAAATAACCTCTGACCCCATTTGCTTTTTTGTATATGGACTGTCGCACACCATTAACACATCATCATATGGTTTCATTTCCTCAATTAATTTAAATGCGTCAACATTGAGGATAGTTACATTTTGCATTCTTTGGGGAATGTTTACTTTCTTTAGCAGTTGATATTCTAATGTCAACGCTTCTGTGCCTTTGATATGGTCGCCCTTAACTTCAAAATAAACACCATCCTTTGTTACTTCTCTTAGGCCTTTAAAATTTTGCATTGAACCATTGAATGACATAAGTAAGGTTTGCCATACTAGGGCGGCTTTTTCCACTGTGCTTAATTCGTGATTGTAGGCATACTCTTTCATAAATTCACTGTCAGGAGAAAGCATATGGTTACTTGCAAATCTTGCGTAGTCAAATCCGGATTGGTTGTAATACTCTTCCGGATTTAACATTAGTTGAAAAAGCTGTTGCGACATTGTTTTATCTGATAATACATACATGAGGGTGGTAAGTTTCTGGTTTAAGTCGTTGTAATACTCCTCTGGGTGGGGGGATTTATGCAGGATAATATTTGCCATTCCTCCAAAAACTTCAAAATATTGCTTAATTCCTTCGTATGGAAGTATCTCGGCTATGACTTGCCCGACATAACCTGCTTTTGCACCCGGATATGGTGAAATAGCAGGATAAATATTTTTACTCACTAGCTTCTGTCTCCTTTATCTCTTTGATATACAGGTACAGACCACGGAATGATTTTCCGTTTATGGTGCCAACATAGCTATATGGGCCATCATTCGAGTGAAGCACACCTCCCTCTTTCAGTGCTCTTTTGACTTCAATCGGTTTATAGCCTAAATCCCTTTGAAGCTGGGTTAGCATGGCTTTTGTTGCTTTGCTAGAAATTACAACATGGTCGGTTAAGCCTTTGTTTTCATCAGGACAAGATTTTCTTGCGTATTCAATCAACTGACCGTAAATAGTTTGCATGATAACATTTCCCTTTTGGGATATTCTGAAATTATCCAAATTATCCTTAGCAGTTGACATAAGGTATTTTTCTACATCAGCAATTTTGAAGTTAAACATAAAAAGTTGATTCAGCAGTTCACCACATAATGTAATAATGGCGACATTTTGAGCGATGCGAGCAAGTACACCGGAATAATCAGCTTTGACACGGTACATTTCTCGGTCATATAGGCTTGATAAATTATCTAATGTATTATTGGCAATAAGCCTTTTGACAAATTCATCTGCCATAAGGCCATAGTGTTTATGAGATAGTTCTGCTATTTTGTTTGCTTCGGTTGCGTCTGTAAATATGTCTTCCGGGGAAATATCGAGTTCCATTAATCGGCCTACTGCACCCTCCTGTTCTGGATTGCATAAACTTAAAAGCGGCTCCTCAGCAGAAAAAATGATAGAGGTAAACCATACGGAAGGGTCACGATCAAAGGACTTTGTGCGCATTCGCTCTTTTTCCTTGCCACTCTCCAAAATATAAATCATACCGTCTATATCTTTCTTTATAGCATTAGGAGCAAGGCTTAAATCATCAATCAATACTGCGGCGCCATTTATTCCATTAAGGCTTTCAGCCATTTTATTTAAAGTGACATTAAAAGTTTTACTTAGTTTGTCATTTTCTGGCTCTGCAAACAGGCTGATTATCAGTTTGGATATTGTTGTTTTACCTCTGGATGATTTACCAGACAAGCTCAATAAAAGATTTTTGCGGAAATACCCAGCAAGTACAGCAGAAAAACCATAAAGCAGAATGGATTGTGCCACTGCTCCATGATTAGTAATATAGTCAGCAATAAACGCTATATTATCTTTTAAACTCCCATCATAAGCAGGAGAAAGAGAAAACACATCTTTTGGTAAAGATGTTCCTTGTAAGTCAATTCCGGTAGCCGACATCCAGTAGTCTACATTATTAGCAGTATCATAATGCCAGCCGATTTTATCAAGTGCGTCTATTGTGGGGATTTGGAACTGTTGCATAAATTGATTTATGCCTGTAATCATTTCAGCAATTTCGACACCATTAAAATTGGCGGAAAAGTTTTTTATCTTCATTATCTTAGTGCGCAGCTCGTCAACAGGAAATTCAAGGGGAGGTTCGAGCGTACCGTTATTTTCAACATGGAGTCGGAGGTTATAGGTGCCATCTGCTTTAAGTATGCGGATGGCTTTTACTTTTATGGTTGAATAGGGTTTGGAAAACACTTCGGTTAATAAACCTGAGTATTTTTGGTATTCTGAAACTGGCTGTTTCATTGTATGGCCTCCTTTTGTTGACGGGTTAAAATTGGCGTTTATTGTCATTATATAGGCATATTAGATGTTTGACAAGCCTAAATGAATTATGTGGGCCGTATTTCGGACTAATTGGTATTTGTGGTATCAAATTTAAGGAGTGATACCACTATGAAGCGCGTACTTTTCCAAGAAAACATAGCAAAAAACGAGGACAAAAGCATTGAAAGCAGCACCAGCATAGAAAAATTGGTGGAAACACAGGCTCTTGCATTGGTCAACGCCTATCATACAACTTGCTTTGATATTAAGCAGTTGCAGAAGGTTCTTGGCATTGGGGAGACTAACGCCTATAGGCTGGTGAGGTCTGGTAAGCTACCCAGCCAGACTATAGGCAAACGTAAGATTGTGCCAGTTTCAGCACTTGCACAATTTCTAGTCATAGGCGAAAAAAAGCCTTGACAAGTGGAGCGATCAGCGTTCCAATACCACTACAATTTTTAAATAAGGGAAGGACGGTAAAAAATGTATATTGACATGAATAAATTAGAGTGTCATGTAAATCCAGAAGGCAAGGGCTTTCTAGCCTATGTCGATCTGGGTAAGGACGAGAATGGCAAGCGGATACGGCCCAAGGTTCGGGGGCGTACGGAGGATGAAGCAGTTGCGAAGCTGGAAAAGAAACTTCGTGACATGGGTTATGTCAAGCAGACAGCAGAAGCCCCTAAGCTGGACATAATCATCAATGAGTTTACCAGTATTCCTGATTTTGTGCGGGAGTATAGAGTAAACAGCATTATTGAGAATGTGAAATCCGGAAAGAAGAAAGGGACTACTTCACGGACGGCAGAAAATTACACATATGCACTAAAGCCGTTTGAGGAATACTTTAGGATTTCCACGGTTGGAGATATTACAGTTAATGCGCTCAATCAATTCTTTAGAGCGTTGGAGGACAAAAGAAAAAAGGATGGTGATTATTACTATTCCCAAACCACACTTGATAGGATAGAGTTTGTGGTACATAAGATGTTTAAAAGGGGAGTGAAAAAGAAATGGATTGCATTTGACCCTTTCAATGATGAAGGGTACAGGGCACCAGAATCAAAAAAGGTCATGCAACGGATAGAAGGATTTGACCCAGAAGAAATGGCGGCTGTATTAGAGATTCTAAAACCGTATGCCATAATTTACACACCAATTTTCCTTATGCTGAATACAGGCATGAGGACACAGGAAGTTCTTGGTTTACAGTGGGGGGATGTTGATTTTACGAATGATATTATACATATTAGGCAAGCTGTTACTATTGAAGTCGAGTTTGATGAGGATGGAAAAGTAAAACGACATAAACCTATTGTAGGAAACACCAAAACCGAAGGGAGCGAGAGGGCGATAGGATTGACACCAGAAGCAAAAGAAATACTATTGAAATGGAGAAGTGAAGCCCCCAATATCTCCATGACAAAATTAGGCGACAGTGATTTTGTTTTTGGTTCAGAATTAAAAGAAAGTTATACATATACCACTTTTCGGAATAAGGTAAATAGATACTTGGCACGAAAAGGCATGGATAAAGTGCGGTTGCATAGGTGTCGTCATACAGTTGGAACATTGTTAGCGGCAGAAGGAAGAGAGGTTATTCAAATTAAGCGTCAGTTAGGAATTACCCAAGACAAAACGCTTGATAAATATGTAGACAAAAGTGGGAATAAAAAAATAATTGAAGGCAACGTACAGGCCATTAGTAGAGGTTTAGCCCAAAAGGAGCCAGTCAATACCGAAAACGCTTTAGTACAGGCAATTTTGCAAGAAGCAGAAAAGTTGACAGATAGTACAGCTAAAATGCTAATCAACAGTTTAGCTGTATTAGTTGGGAAAGGTTGATTTTGTGGGATTTTGCCCGGAAAATGGCCCGGATTTAGGCGAGTGGAATGAAAGAGGAATAGTTAAAAAGTTATGAAAATAAAAGAAAAAGTTGCGAAATATGATAATTTCGCAACTTTTTCTTCGGTTTCCTTTTGGTGGAGATAAGCGGGATCGAACCGCTGACCTCTTGAATGCCATTCAAGCGCTCTCCCAGCTGAGCTATACCCCCATATGCTGAAACCCCTTGATTTTCAACGGTTTTCAGATTTTTCAGAACTTCTTTTGCTGTTTCACTTTGGTGTCGCTCACCGGATAATGTGCCCTCCCAGCTGAGCTATACCCCCATGTGTTACTCTCGCTTAACGCAAGGAGAATGATAACAGATAGAGCGTCATTTGTCAACACCTTTTTTTGTTTTCGTGTAGAAAAATTTAGGGCTCGTTTGAAAATTGCCAACATGCCCAAACGGCGGGGCTTTTTTCTCCATATATCATTGATTTGACACAGAAATACATAAAGTATTTCTGTGTCAAATCGCCTTGTCCGGGGCCCCCCTCGCCGCCGGGCACACCGTCAATGTTCAAACCGTGCTTAGGCGGCTGCTGGGCAGCCGCCTAAGCTAAAACAATATCTACGCCGTCCCTACGACCTCTTCCACGCGCTGCCGCTGAATAGTACCAGGATGGGGAACATCTCAAGCCGCCCCAAAATCATGGCAAAGGACAGCACCAGCTTGCTCAGCACCGAAAAGGCGGCAAAATTCCCCGCCGGCCCCACCAGCTCCAGTCCGGGGCCCACATTGCTGATACAGGTAATTACCGCCGTCAGCGTAGTGCCAAAGGAGAAATTATCCAGCCCCACCACAACGGCCATTCCAAACACTAGGAACAGGTTAGCGATGAAATAGCATTGGGCGGTGCGAATGGCGTTCTCACTCACTGTAGCGCCGTCCAGCCTGACCACCGACACCGCACGGGGGTGGACGATGGAGCGAACCTCACGGGCGGCGGAGCGGATCAAAATCAAAATCCGTCCGCATTTGATGCCGCCGCCGGTGGAGCCGCCGCAGGCTCCGATGAATGTGAGCACCACCAGCAGCATTTTAGAAAACTCCGGCCACAGCTCATAGTTATCCGACGAAAAGCCGGTGGTGGACACGATGGACGACACTTGAAACGCGGCGTAGCGAACACAGTCGCCCACCGTCCCGTACACATCCCGGATATTCCACGCGATGGCGGCGATGGACACGGCCACCATAATGAGGAAAAACCGCAGCTCGTCACTTTTCAGCGCCTGGCGGACCTTGCCGGTGAGGGCGAGGAAGTAGACGGAGAAGTTAATGGAGAACAGCAGCATAAACACGGTGATGATAATCTCAATGGCAGGGCTTCCAAAGGCCCCCACCGAGGCGTTCCGATTGGAAAATCCGCCGGTACCCGCCGTGGACATGGCATGGGTGACGGCGTCGTACCAGTTCATTCCCGCCAAACGCAGCAGCAGCACCTCTACCGCCGTCAGCGCCAGATAGATGGTGTACAAAATCTTGGACGACTGGGAGGCCCGGGGCACCAGCTTGCTCTTCACCGGCCCGGGGCTCTCCGCCCGGATGAGAAAGTTTGAGCTGATTCCCAAAAAGGGCAGCAGGGCGGCGGTGAGAATAAGCACCCCCATCCCTCCCAGCCAGTGGGTAAAGGACCGCCAGAACAGCAGCCCCATGGGCAGTCCCTCAATGGCGGTGAGAATGGTGGCCCCGGTGGTGGTGAAGCCGGAGATGGTCTCAAAAAAGCAGTCGATGAACGGTCCAAACCGGCCGGAAAACCAGAAGGGCAACGCCCCGAACACCCCGAACAGCACCCAGATGAGCCCCACGGTGAAAAAGCCCTCCCGGGCAAAGAAGTCCGGCTTGGGCTTGAACAGGAGCACCGGCACGGCGGCGGCCGCCAGGATAATCAAAATGGCGCTCAAAAACGGGATGGGGCTCTCCCCGTAGAGCAAGGCCACCCCCATGGGCAGCAGCATGGCCGCCGCCTCAATGAGTAGGGTGAAGCCGGTGATGCGCAGCACCAGTTTAAAATTCATCCCCTCAGCCCCCCGCAGCCAGGCCGCTGCCCTCGTAGATGTCGTTGAGGTCCAAAATGCCGCTGTCCCGGGCAATGACGATCACATCGTCGCCCGCCTCCAGGCAGGTGGAGCCCTCGGGGATGATAACCTTGTTCCCCCGGACAATGACGGCGATGAGCACGCCGCGGCGCAGCCGCAGGTCCCTCAGCGGCGTTTTTAAATTGCGGGTGGCGGGGGAGACGATGAACTCCATGGCCTCCACCTTGCCCCCCGCGATGCGGTACAGGGCGTTCATCACCGTGCCCTTGGAGTTTTGCAGTCCCCGGATGAAGCGCAGGATCAGCCCCACCGTGGCCAGCTTGGGGGATACCACCGACTCCACCCCGGCGGAGCGGGCGATGGCGGTGTAGTTCTGGCGGCTGGATTTGGCCACCACCTTTGACACCCCCGCCTGATGGGCGTAAAGGGAGATGATGAGGTTGTCCTCATCCCGGTCTGTGAGGGCCACAAAGGCGTCACTGGACGACATGCGCTCCTCGGTGAGCAGCTCCGGGTCGGTGCCGTCCCCGTGGATGACCAGGGCCCGGGGGAACTCCTCCGCCAGCTCCCGGCAGCGCTCCTCCCCCTTTTCCACCACCTTGCAGCTCATGCCCAGCCGCTCCAGCTGGACCAGGAGGTAGAAGGCGATGCGCCCGCCGCCGATGATAAATACGTCCCGGATGCGGTGGGTCTGGCGGCCCAGCAGCTTGAAAAACTGGTTGATGCCGCTGGGCGTGCCCGCAATGGATACCCGATCCCCCGCGCTGATGAGGGAGGCACCGTTGGGGATAAACACCTCGTCCCCCCGCTCCACGGCGCACAGCAGCATGGGCAGATCCTGGATTTTGGACGACTGGGAGGCCAGGGTGCGCCCGGCCAGAAAGTCCCCCTCCTGCACGCTGAAGGACACCAGCTCCACCCGCCCCCGGGCGAAGGAGTCGATGTTGGCCGCGGAGGGAAAGCGCAGCAGCCGGGAGATCTCCACCGCAGCGGTGAGCTCCGGGTTTATGAGCATGGTGATGCCGAAATCGCTTTTTAGGGTGTCCAGGTCGCTGACATACTCGGTTCCCCGTACCCGCGCCACCGTGTAGGGCACGCCCAGGCGGTGGGCGATATGGCAGCACAGCAGGTTGATCTCGTCGGAGCCGGTGGCCGCGATGAGCACGTCGGTCTCCTTGCATCCCGCCTCCAGCAGCATTTCCCGGGACACGCAGTTTCCCTTCAGGCACATCACGTCCAGCTGGTTGCCCAGCCGGTCCAGCGTCTCACCGGACACATCCACAATGGTAACGCTGTGTCCCTCGTCGGCAAGATGCTCGGCCAGGGTGGCGCCCACCTTGCCGGCGCCCGCGATAATGATGGTCAAGTCAAATCAACTCGTTTCATGATCTATAATAGGGTAGTTCAGCGGGCCAGCCCCCGCTTTTGGGCGGCGCACAGCAGCCTGTCCAGGGCGGCGGCCAGCACGGACCGGGGGCAGGCCAGGTTAAAGCGCTCAAATCCGGGCGCGCCGAAGGGGACGCCGTGGCTGAGGTAGAGCTGCGCCTCGTCCTCCAAGAAGCGGGCGCGCTCCTGCGCCCCCAGCCCCAGGCAGCTCAGATCCACCCAGGCCAGATAGGTCCCCTCCATCGGCGGCACAAAGGCGCCGGGGAAGTGCCGGGCCATGAAGTCCCGAAGGTATCGGTAGTTATCCCCCACATAGGCAATGAGCTCGTCCAGCCAGGGGCCGCATTGCTCATAGCCCGCTTCCAGCGCCCGGACGCCGAAAATGCTGTAGGTGCCGCAGCCGGACCGCTCCACCTCTTTTTCCAGCGCCTCTTTCTTGGCCGGGTCGGGGGCCAGCATGTTGGCGCAGCACAGCCCCGCCAGGGAGAAGGTCTTGCTGCACGCGGTTCCCACCACGGAATTCCGGGCGAACTCCTCCCCCAGGGAGGGGAAGGGGATGTGGCGGAAGGGGGGCTGGATCAGGTCGCAGTGGATTTCGTCGCTGATAACCAGCACATGGTTTTTCAGGCACAGCTCCCCCAGCCGGCGCAGCTCCCCCTCGCTCCACACCCGGCCCACCGGGTTGTGGGGGGAGCACAGGATGAGGGCGGTCACCTCCGGCCGGGCCAGCTTTTCCGCCAGGTCGTCAAAATCCATCTCATACCGGCCGTTGGCCAGCCGAAGGGGGTTTTCCACCAGGGTGCGGCCATTGTCCCGCACCGCCCGGAAGAAGGGTGGGTATACCGGGGGCTGGATAACGATGCCGTCCCCCGGCCTGGTCAGCGCCCGGACGGCGGCGTTCACCCCCTGAACCACCCCGCTCACCCGGACGATCCACTCCCGCCGGATCTCCCAGCCGTGGCGGGCGGCCATCCAGCCGCGCAGGGCGTTGAAATAGCGCTCCCCCCACCCGGTATACCCCCACAGGCCGGAACGCGCGGTGTCCTCCAGGGCGTTGATAATGGCGGGGGGCGAGGTGAACTCCATGTCCGCCACCGACAGCGGCACGATTTCGGGGCTGAGGCCCGGCTTCATCAGGTCCCACTTCTCCGCCTCCACGCCCACCCGGGCGGGGACGGGCCGGTCAAACTGACTTTCCATAGCGCGGCTCCTTTTATCATATGTGGTAGGGAACGCTTCCGCCTCCTCCAGCAGGAAGGGCGCAAGTATGACACATTATAACACCCTTTTCTCCAGGAGGCAACGGGGAGAACCGCCTTTTGCGCGCAAAGCCGGAAAACTCTTCCTATTTTCTCCCGCCGCCTTGCACAGGGCGGCGGAATAGGCTATACTGGAAGCTGAAAAAGGGGGGTCGCGGCATGAACATATGGAAACGGTGCTGGTGCCGGATATTTCAGGGGGCCTTTCGCCTGGCCATCCCCGTCCTGCCCTACCGCAGGCCGGAGCAGCTGACCGACGTGGCGCAGCTGCCCGCACGGCTGGCCCGGCGGGGCTGTGGGCGCGTGCTGGTGGTCACCAGCCCCAGCGTGGCAAAAATGCCGGGCGCCCTGCGGCTGCTGGACGCGCTGACCCAGGAGGGCATAGGCTGGACGCTCTACGATCAGACTATCCCCAACCCCACCACCGGCACGGTGGAGGAGGCCCTGGCGCTCTACCGCGGCGGAGGCTGCCAGGGCATTGTGGGCATAGGCGGCGGCTCCAGCCTGGACTGCGCCAAGGCGGTGGGGGTGCGGGCGGTCCTGCCCGGCAAACCGCTGTCCAAGCTGGGGGGCGTGCTGAAGGTGCGCCGTCCGCTGCCCCCGCTGGCCGCCGTCCCCACCACCGCCGGGACGGGGAGCGAGACCACCATCGCCGCCGTCATCACCGACGCCCAGACCCGGGATAAGTACGCCATCAGCGACTTCCCCCTCATCCCGGACTATGCCGTGCTGGACCCGGAAATGACCCGCTCCCTGCCTCCCCGCCTCACCGCCTCCACGGGGATGGACGCCCTTACCCATGCGGTGGAGGCGTTCATTGGCCGCTCCACCACCCCGGACACCCGGGAGGACGCCCTTTCGGCGGTGGAGCTGATCTTCTCCCATCTGGAGCGGGCGTACCGGGACGGGGGAGACCTGGAGGCCCGGCGGGCCATGCTCACCGCCTCCTTTCGGGCGGGATGCGCCTTCACCAAGTCCTACGTGGGCTATGTCCACGCCATAGCCCATTCCCTGGGCGGGGCGTATGACGTGGCCCATGGATACGCCAACGCCGTCATCCTCCCGGTGGCGCTGCGCGCCTATGGTCCGGCCGTCTATGGGCAGCTGGCCCAGCTGGCCCAGGCGGCGGGGCTGGCCCGGCCCGGCATGGACCGGCAGGCGGCGGCGCTGGCCTTTCTGGACGGGCTGGACAGCTTGAAGGCCCGGTGCGGCATTGGGGACACCATCCCCGAGCTGAGGCCGGAGGACATCCCCGCCCTGGCCCGCCGCGCCGCCCGGGAGGCCAATCCCCTGTGCCCCGTCCCCGTGCTCATGGACGCCGGGGAGCTGGAGCATATCTACCGCCGCCTCCTCTGAGTGCCGCCCCAAAACCAGCGCCCGCCTGTCCATCATGGACAGGCGGGCGCTTTTATTTCCGGCTTTCCCTGCTTCACGTCCCGCCGGGACACTGCCGCCCGGTGTGGTCGATGGAGTAGTCCCGGCCGCACTCCCCCGGCAGGATAAGCTGGGAGATGGGGACAAAGGTATACCCCTGCTGCAAGAGGGCCTCGATGATGCCGGGTAGGGCCTCCGGGGTGTGGAGGGCGGCGTTATGGAAGAGAACGATGGAGCCGGGCTGCACCTTGCCCGTCACCCGCTTGGTGATATCTGCGGCAGACAGGTCCTTCCAATCCAGGCTGTCCACATCCCACTGGATGGGCTCAATGTCCATGGAGCGCACGGCGTTGATCACATGGTCATCGTACTCGCCGTAGGGGCAGCGGAACAGGGTGGGCCGTACCCCCGTCACCCCCTCGATCTTGTCCCCGCAGGCGGTGAGGTCGGCCACAATCTCGTCGGCGGACAGGCTGTTGAAGTGGGCGTGGGAGTCGGAGTGGCTCATCACCTCGTGGCCCGCGTCAAACAGGGCCTTGACGGACTCCGGGTATTTGTCCACCCATTCCCCCACCACAAAAAAGGTGGCCTTTACGCCGTACTTGTCCAGAATGTCGATGAGCTGCTGGGTGTCCTCATTGCCCCAGGCGGCGTCAAAGCTGATGGACAGCACCTTATAGTCCTTCTGCACGCAGTAGATGGGCAGCTGCCGGGTGGAGGCGGACGCCCCCACCACCGCCGGGTGGTTCACCACCCAGAACATCATCACGGCGGCCAGGGCGAAGGCCGCCCCGGCAATCACCTTGCGCCGCAGGTAAAAAATTTTGGTCTGCTTCATTCCGACCCCTCCGTTCAAGTATCCCTACACTTTATGCGCCGGAGGGCGGTTTCATGTTAGCGCCCGGACGTTCCGCCCAGGCACAGCCGGTACTGGTAGGGCTCCAGCGTCCCCGACGGGCAGCACGCCGTTTCCCCGGAAATCAGGTCGGTAAACTCCCCCTCCAGCCCATTCAGCCGTACCGTCTGCGTCCGGCCGGAGAAGTTGAACAGGCAGGCCATGGTCTCGTCCCCCGTCCGGCGGACGATGGCCAGCACACTGTTATTGTGGGCGTCCCAGGTGGTCACCCAGGCCCCTGGGCCGAAGCAGGGCTGCCCCGCGCGCAGCTTTTCCAGCTGCCGCAGCCCGGCCCAGATCCGCTGCTGCACCGTTCCCGGCGCGGTGCGCCGGGCGGCGGCGTCCCAATTGAAGGGGGTGCGGTGGAGGTTGCGGCTGTCCTCCCGGAGGGTGGGGTCGTCGTGGTAGCCGTAGCCGTTGAGCTGGCCGATCTCGTCCCCGCTGGACAGCATGGGGAAGCCAGCCATGCACATCACGGCGGCGTGCATCATCAGATCCCGCCGGATTCCCGAGGCCACCTGCCCCTCGTCCTCCTCGTACAGCCCCTTTTCAATGCCGCACAGGCTGGCGGTGGTGCCGCAGGTGCGGGCGTCCTGGGTGGCGGGGTTATAATTGTACCGCTCCCCCCGGGCAAAGCTGCCGGGGAAGCTGCCCTCAAAGAACTCATAGAGGTATTTCTTGTGGGCTGCCGGGTCCATGCCGATGGTCCGGCCGTACTCCTCATCAAGCCCCCAGCCGATGTCGTCGTGGCAGCGCAGATAGTTGACAAAGCAGCAGTGGGCGGGCAGGGAGTGGAGGTCGTCCAGCTGCTTTTTCAGCTGCCGCGCGTCCCCGGAGGCCAGGGCGCTCCACTGGGCAGCCATGGCCGAGGCGTTATAGAGCAGATGGCACTCCGGCTTTTCCGCCGTGCCGAAATAGGGGGCCAGCTCCCGGGGGGCCATCACCACCTCCCCCTTCAGGATGACGCCGGGGCACACGCACTCGGTAATCAGCCGGATCATCCGCATGAGGGTGTGCACCTGGGGCAGGTTGCGGCAGCTGGTGCCCATCTCCTTCCACAGGTAGGGCACCGCGTCGATGCGCAGCACCTCCACCCCCAGGTTTGCCAGGCGGAGCATACTGTCCACCATGTCGTGGAACACTGCCGGGTTGTGATAATTGAGATCCCACTGGTAGGGGTGAAAGGAGGAGCACACATATTTCCCCATCTCCGGGACAAAGATGAAGCTGCCCGGGGCGGTCTCGGGGAACACGTCGGGGATGGTCTTTTCCATCTCCCGGGGTATGTCCGGGCTGTCGAAGCAGATATAGCGGTCCTGATACGCCCGCTCGCCCGCCTTGGCCCGCATGGCCCAGGCATGGGTATCGGCGGTGTGGTTGATGACAAAATCCAGGCAGAGGCTCATCCCCCGGCGGCGCATGGCGGCGGCCAGACGGCTCAGCTCCTCGTTGGTGCCCAGGGTGGGGTCCACCTGGTTGAAGTCCTCCACGGCGTAGCCGCCGTCGTTGTCCGGGTGGGGCATTTTCAGCAGGGGCATCAGGTGCACATAGGTGATCCCCTGCTCCTTGAGGTAGCCCAGCTTCTCCTCCACGCCCTTGAGGCTTCCGGCGAACAGCCCCGGGTACATGGTGACCCCCAGCATTTTGCCCGCCCGGAACCACTCCGGGTCCGCCTCCCGCTTTTTGTCCAGCCGTCGCAGGCTTTCGCTGCGCTGTGCGTAGGCCCGGGCCATCATGGCCTTCAGCCCATCCAGCATCTCCCGGTCGCGGTACAGCTCCATATAAAGCCAGTCCAGCTCGTCCCGGCGGGCGGACAGGCGGCGCTCAAATCCGTTCATTCCTCCGCCTCCTCCACCGTGCAGGCCATCAGGCGGCGCACCTCGCCGGCGTCCGGCATGGAGCGCAAAGCGCCCTTCCGGGTGGTGACCAGATAGGCCGCCGTATTGGCAAAGCGGAGCATAGAGGACAGGTCCTCCCGGGTGAGCCCGTCCAGGCCGCGCGCCAGCACAAAGTCCAGCACGCACGCGCAGAAGGTGTCCCCCGCCCCGGTGGTCTCGATCACTCCGCCCCGCCTGCAGGCGGGGACAAACACCCGCTTGTCCTCGTAGTAGGAATAGCTGCCCTGCGCCCCGGCGGTGACGTTGAACAGCCGGATGTTGGGGAATTTCCCCCGCAGGCTGGCTGCGCCCTTATCGAAGTCCCTCTCCCCGGTCATGAACTCCAGCTCATTGTCGGCAATTTTCAGCACGTGGCACCGGGACAGTCCGTATTCAATCTGTTGTCTGGCCTCGTCCAGGCTGTCCCACAGGGGCGGGCGCAGGTTGGGGTCAAATGAGATGACCGCGCCCCCCGCCCTAGCACGCTCCACGGCCTTGACGGTGGCCCGGCGCGCGCCCTCGTGGGTCATGGACAGGGTGCCGAAGTGGAAGACGCGGCTTTGGGCGATCTCGTCCAGGGGCAGCTCCTCCTCCCGAAGCATCATGTCCGCCCCGGGGTTGCGGTAGAAGGAGAAGTCCCGGTCCCCATTGCCGAAGGTCTTGACAAAGGCCAGGGTGGTGCGCGTCTCCCGGTCAAACACCAGATGGTCCATGCAGATCCCCGCCGCCTCCGCCGCGTCCCGCAGCATCCGGCCGAACAGGTCATCCCCCACCTTGCCCACAAAGGCGCACGAGCGGCCCAGCTTTTTCAGCATGGCCAGCACATTGCACGGCGCGCCCCCCGGATTGGCCTCGTATACCGGGTTCCCCTGCGGGCTTGCGCCGCTTCCGGTAAAGTCCACCAGCAGCTCGCCCAGGGCAATTACGTCAAACATCGCTCATTCCTCCTTATTCCCCGTTGGTTTTTGTGGAAATCTGTGATATGATAGGACCATCGGACCCTTTGCGATCAGAAAGGATGTGTCCGGCCATGAAGGATTTCTCCTTCTCCGTCTTCCCCAATGAGAATTTTTTGGACCTGCGGCTGTTCCAATACGGCTGGGAGCAGTGCGCGCCGCTGCACTCCTTCGGCCCCTTTGTGCGCAACAACTATCTGCTCCACTATGTCATCTCCGGCCGGGGACAGCTGGACGCCACCGGCCCGGACGGGGTAAACCGGCGCTATGTCCTGGGCCCCGACCAGGGCTTTCTCATCTGCCCCGGCCTGGTAAACACGTACTTTGCGGACAAGAAGGACCCCTGGAAATATGTCTGGCTGGAGTTCGGGGGGCTGCGGGCGGAGGAATCCCTGGGCGCGGCGGGCCTGGGCCCCCTCCAGCCCATCTACCAGCCCGGCACGCCGGAGCAGGGCCGGCTGGTGCGGGACGCCATGCTGTACATCGCCGCCCACTCCCAGGCGTCCACCCTGCACCTCATCGGGCACCTGTACCTGTTTTTGGACGGGCTCATCCAGTCCTCCTCCACCCGGCGGGAGGCCGCCGGCCCCCGGCTCCAGGATTTCTACATCCAGGAGGCGGTGACCTTTATGGAGCACAACTACCAGCGGGAGTTGACGGTGGAGGAGATTGCCGACATGTGCAAGCTCAACCGCAGCTATTTCAGCAAGATGTTCCGGGACAGCATGGGCTGCCCGCCCCAGGAATTCCTTATCCGCCTGCGGCTGTCCAAGGCGGCGGAGCGGCTCAAGGGCACCCGGGCCTCGATTGGGGCCATATCGGCCGCCTGCGGCTATCCCAACCAGCTCCACTTCTCCCGGGCGTTCAAAAAGCGCTACGGCGTGTCCCCCCGGGAGTGGCGGATGCAGAACAAGGGCCAGCCGGAGCGCTGAGCCGCTTCAGAGCAGGGCCCCCCTCGGGGGAAGCCCTTTTTTGTCACTCCGCCTCCAGATAGAGCTGCATCGCCTGGTAGTCCCCCGTGGGCATGGGCAGGGGGAAGCCTGCGGCCATCAGCACATCGCCGGGCCATGCCTCCCCGCCGTTCACCCGGTATTGGGCCTGCGGGTCCAGCCCCTTGAGCCGTACGGCGCGGAAGGGGGAGGCTGCCCGGTTGGCGTGGAACACCAGGGACACCAGCGCCTCCCGGCGGTCGGGGGACACCTGCTGCCATGCGGTGAAGGGGTCGTGGAAGGGGTCGCTGAGCCGGTAATAGTCCCCCCGCTGGATGAGCGCATAGTGTTCTTTGAAGAAGGCCACCTGCCGCCGGATGATCTCCTTTTCCTCGTGTGTGGTGTGGTTCAGGTCCATCTCATAGCCGAAGGTGCCCGCCATGGCCACCACGCCCCGGGCCTCCATGGACACGCTGCGCCCCGTCTGGGCGTTGGGGACGGCGGATACGTGGGCGCCCATGGCGGAGACAGGGTAGCAGAAGGAGGTGCCGTACTGGATGGCCAGGCGGTCGATGGCGTCGGTGTTGTCGCTGCACCAGATCTGGGGGGTGTAGTAGAGCATCCCCGCGTCGAACCGCCCGCCGCCCCCGCAGCAGCCCTCAATAAGGATGTGGGGGAAATCCCGGCGCATCCGTTCCAGGATGTCGTACACCCCCAGCACAAAGCGGTGGAACAGCTCGCCCTGGCGGCCCGCGGGCAGGGCGGAGGACCACACATCGGTGAGGCTGCGGTTCATGTCCCACTTTACATAGGTGATTTCAGCGCTGTCCAGCACCTGCTTAATAGCGCCGTACACGTGGTCCCGCACCTCCCTGCGGGAGAAGTCCAGCACCAGCTGGCTCCGGCCCCGGGCAAAGGGGCGGTTGGGGGCCTCCAGAACCCAGCCGGGATGAGCCTTGTAGAGGGCGCTGTCCTCGCTGACCATCTCCGGCTCGATCCAGATGCCGAAGGACATGCCCAGATCGTGGATGCGGGGCACCAGGGCCCCCAGGCCGCCGGGCAGCTTGCTCTCGTTCACCGTCCAGTCCCCCAGGCCGCCGAAGTCGCTGTCCCGGGTGCCGAACCAGCCGTCGTCCATGACAAACAGCTCAATGCCCAGGGGGGCGGCGGCCGCCGCGATGCTCACCAGCTTCTCCGCGTCGAAGCCGAACTCGGTGGCCTCCCAGTTGTTGATGAGCACCGGGCGGCGCTTCCCCTCCAGGGGGTCGTGAATCAGGTTCTCCCGGATGGCCCGGTGGAACTGGCGGCTCATCTGCCCAAAGCCGCAGGGGGAGCACACCAGCGCCGCCTCCGGCGCGGTGAAACACTCCCCGGGGGCCAGGGTATAGCAGAAGTGGTAGGGGTTGATGCCCAGCATCAGCCGGTTGTTCTCCAAATGGGTGCGCTCCGCCGCCGCCAGGAAATTCCCGCTGTATACCAGCATGGCCCCGTAGCAGATCCCGCAGTCCTCATCGGCATTGTGGCCGCACAGGATGACGAAGGGATTGTGGTGGTGGCTGGAGGTGCCCCGGACGCTCTCCACGCTCTGCACGCCCTGGCGCAGGGGGGCGCGGTTCAGGCCGCGCTCCTGGGCGTGGCAGCCGTCGAAGGTGATGAAGTCCAGATCCCCCCGCTGGAAGTCCAGGCAGAGAGAGGCACACCGGCGCAGCTGCACGGCCTGCCCCCCCTCGTTGACCACCTGGACCGCCCGGGTGATGAGGTCGCAGCGCTCCAGCACACCGTAATACAGCTTCACCGATATCTTGCAGGTGGAGTCGATGAGGTGGATGATGAGCGTCTCCCACTCCTCCCCGCCGAAAAAGGCGGGCAGGCCGGGCAGGGCGTATTTCCCCTTTTTCAGCTCAAAGCCGGTGTAGCGCAGGTCGGCCAGCCGGCTGCCGTCCGCCGGCTCAAACTCGATGGAGGGCAGGCGGAAGTCACCCACGCCGCAGGTGGAGTACTCCTGGGGCAGGGTGTCCAGGGAGTAGTCCCGGCGGTGGCCCGCCTCGTTGGGATTTGGGGACGTGCCCCGGTCCGCGAACTGGATGAGCCGGGACAGGTCGCCGCCCCGGAGCCTGGGGCCGTAGTAGGTGTGGAGCAGCACATGGTACTGGTCCGCCTTCATCTGGTAGGTGGTGTTCTGGGTGTGCAGGGTGAAGAGTTTGTTTTCCTGATCGAGTACGATCATAGGGATACCCCCTGGTAAAGTTATTTTGCAGTGATTGTACGGGATTTTTCACCGGGAGGCAAGGGGCAGGAGGAAAAAATATCGCACAAATCCTCGCCCGTTCCCGGCGGGAAAATTGGAGGTCCGGTTAGAGCGACAGCCCCGGACGCCGCAACGGCCGGGGCTGTCTGTCAAGAGGGAGGAACGGGCCTACTTTCCTCCGGTGGAGGCGATGCCCTCGATAAATTGCTTCTGGAAGATGAGGTACAGGATGACCATGGGCAGCATGGCCAGCAGGGAGCCGGCCATCAGCACGGGGAAGTTGGTGGTGAACTGGCCCCGCAGGGTGGCAAGGCCGGAGCTGAGGGTCATCATGTTCAGATCGGAGTTGACCACCAGGGGCCACATCAGGTCGGAGTAGGCGAACACGGCGGTGAAGATGGTCAGGGCGGCCACCGAGGTGCCGGTGAGGGGGAACATGACCTTATAGAAGGTCTGCCACTGGTTGCAGCCGTCCAGGTAGGCGGCCTCGCCGATCTCCTTGGGGATGCCCATATAGGTCTGGCGCAGGAAGAACACGCCGAAGGCGCTCACCAGGCCGGGGAACACCAGGGCGAAGATGGTGTTGGCAAGGCCCATCTTGGCCACCATCTGGTACTGGGGGATGATGAAGATCTGGCTGGGCAGGGACATCTGCACCAGCACGATGCCGAACAGCAATCCCTTGCCCTTGAACTCCAGCTTGGCGAAGGCGTACCCCGCCATGGAGCTGAAGAGCACCGCGCAGATCACCCGGAACAGGATCATCAGCCCCGTGTTCACATACAGGTTGAGGAAGGGAAGGCTCTTGATGGCCTCCACGAAGTTATCCACCATGATTTTCTCGGGGAAGATCGTGGGGGGTACGTACATACTCTCGGGGACGGTTTTGGAGCTGGTGAGGAGCATCCACACAAAGGGGAAAATCATGATCAGGGCGCCCAGGATGAGGAACACATAGGTGAGCACGGTGTTCAAGGTCTTGGAGGATTCCATCGAACTGCGTTTCATCTTTTCAGCCCTCCCTTAGACATCGTAGTTGACCCACTTCTTCTGGCCGTAGAACTGGATCACGGTGACCAGGCCGATGAGCAGGACGGTCCAGATGACGATGGCCGAGCCCATGCCGCGGCTGCCCGCCACGAAGGACTCCCGGTAGAACAGGTACATCAGGCTCTGTACGCTGGTGACGGCGGGGTTGGTCTCCTCCACCATCATATAGATCAGGTCGTACACCTTGACGGAGGCCATCAGGCGCATAATCATCACCACGAACAGGGTGGGGGACACCATGGGCAGGGTAATGGTGAAGAACTGCTTCACCTTGCCCGCGCCGTCGATGCTGTTGGCCTCATAGAGGGTTTTGGGGATGTTCTGGAGCCCCGCCAGCAGGAGGACGGCATCATAGCCAATATTGCTCCAGATGGCCACGATGGCGCAGGAGACCATGACAAAGTTGGGGTCGGTGATCCAGCCGATTTTGGCGCCCAGCACCTGGTTGAGGATGCCGTACTCGCCGTTGAAGATCCAGCGCCACACCATGGTGACGGCGGCGGGGGCGCACACCATGGGCAGGAAGAAGATGGTACGGAAGCCGCCCTTGAACTTGATTTTCGCGTTCAGGAGCATGGCCACCAGCAGGGACAGGAACAGCCCCACGGGTACGGTGAGGATACAAAACAGGACGGTGTTCCAGGTGGCCTTCCAGAACTCGGGGGTCTGGAACATCTCTGCGTAGTTGGCAAGGCCGATGAACTTGTAGTGGCCGAAGCCCAGGTGCTCGCAGAAGCTGGTGTAGATGGTCTGCGCGAAGGGCCACAGGTTGAGCACCAGCAGGCCGATGATGGTGGGGGCCACCATGATGTAGGCCCAGTTTTGCTCCCGGCGGGCCGCCGGGGACAGCTTGTTTTTCTTCACAGTTGACCCTCCTCTCAGTCGCCCGCCAGCTTTTTGGCGGTCTCGGTGTCCACAATGCTCTGCATCTTGGCCATGGCCTCGTCCAGGCTCTGCTGGCCGTTATAGACCTTGTTCAGCTCGTCCAGCACGGGGCTCTTCCACTTGGGCTTGGCAGAGTTGTTCACGTTCTGCACGCCGTACTCGAACTGGTCCATCACCATCTCCACGTTGATATCGTAGCCCTTCTCGTCAAAGGCGTCGAAATAGGGCTGCTCGGTGCCGTTGTAGGCGGAGATGGCCGCGCCGTAGGAGCTGGCCAGCAGCTGAGCCTCCTCGGTGCCGAAGAACTTGATCACGTCCAGGGCGATATCGCGGGTCTTGCCCTTGGCGGCGGTGGAGTAGCACAGGCCGTTGGAGATGGTGGCCCGGCCGTCGCCGCTGACGGGGTCGGGGCACTTGGGCATGGGGGCGATATCCCACTTGCCGTCCATGTTGGGGAAGTTGACGCACTTGTTCATCAGCTCCCAGTTGCCCTCCACGTACATGGAGCCGATGCCGGAGAAGAAGGCGGTGCCGGGGGCGGTCTCGGCGAAATAGGCCTGCTTGGGGCACCAGTCATAGCCCTGCATTCCCACATAGAACTCCATGCCCTTCTTGGTGCCGGGCTGGTCGAAGCCCGCGCGGGTGAAGTCCTCGTTCAAAATGTACCCGCCGGCCTGGTAGACGAAGCTCCAGTAGCCCATCTGGTCGTCGTTGTAGGCCATGAAGCCGTAATTGCCGGTGTTGTCGTAGATGGCCTGGGAGGCGCTGAGCAGGTCGTCCCAGGTCCAGTTCTCGTCGGGGTAGGATACCCCGGCGGCGTCGAACATCTCCTTATTGTACACCAGGAAGATGTTATCCTTGTCCTTGGGCACGCCGTACATCCTGCCGTCGCTGCCCTGGGCGTTGCCGATGGAGATCTCGGAGAAATGGTTCTGATAATAGCCCGCCTCCACGTCGTCATAGAGGCCGGTGACATCCGCCAGAATGCCGAAATCGGAATAGTACAAGATCTGGTTGGTGTGCATCCAGAAGATATCCGGCATGGTGTTGGATTCGGCTGCGGCCTCCAGCTTGGTCCAGTACTCGTTCCAGCTGGTGACCTGTACCTCGATGACCACATCGGGGTGCTTTTGGGTGTAGGCGTCGCAGATGGCCTGCATGCTCTCGCGCTGGGCCACGTCCCAGATCTGGAATTTGAGGTGGGTCTTGCCGTCCACGGAGCCGCAGCCGCACAGGGACAGCAGCAGCGCCAAGGCCAAGACCAGCGCCGTGATGCGGGGGATCTTTTTCATAAACACCACTCCTCTGCTTCATTTTCTCGCCGCTGCCGCTCAGGGGCAGCGTTTGTAAGCAGATGATACCGCTTTGGCCCCGGCGCTGTAAATGGACGGTGTTTTCAGGAATATGCCCAGATGTGACTTTAGACGCTTTCGGTGCATATCGCCCAACATCACGACATATTTTTGATGTTTTTGTCTCTTTGACCATATTTATCCACAAATTTTTGTTGAAAATGACAGGTATAATCCTTGTATTTCTGGTTTTCCTGTTTTTTCCTGCTCCTGTAATATTTAACATATGTCTTTATGTGTGCATTGCTGTCGAACCCCGGGCGGCGTGCCCGCAGGCGGCAGGCAAGCTGTTTAAAATAATTTTGAAATTCCTCTTGACGGCGTGCCCGCCCTCTGCTATCATGTATTTAAATAAATTTTGAATTAAGTGCTGTCTTGGAGGGAGCTTCTCATGCCTGTATCCGATATCCTGTCGGCGCTGGCCGACGAAAACCGGCGCAGAATCCTGACCACGCTGAAGCAGGGCCGCGTCTCCTCCGGCGAGCTGGCCCAGGCGGTGGGCATGACCCCCCAGGCCCTGTCCTACCACCTGAAAAAGCTGCGGGAGGCGGAGCTGATCTACGAGACCCGGCGGAAGAACTTCATCTTCTACGAGCTGGACCTGACGGTGCTGGACGAGGCCATTTTGTGGCTGGACAACTTGAGAGGAGGCGCGGATCATGAACAAAACGCTGAAAAAAATGTATACTGCCTGCGTCCTGCTGATCCTTCTGACGCTGATTCTGGTGCTGGCGGCGCTGCCCTTTCTGCCGGACCGCATCCCGGCCCACTATGACGCAGCGGGTGTCGTGAACCGCTGGGGGAGCAAATTTGAAATGCTGATCTTTCCGGGCCTCGTGCTCCCCTACGGGGCGCTGTTTCTGGGCACCTGCCGGATGTGCCGGGAATTTTCCTCCGGGGAGCTGGGGGAGCGCATCATAGTCATCGGGGGCATTGTCCAGTTCGCCGTGTTCGACCTGATGACCGCGTACTTTTTGTATACCAGCTTCCGGCAGGTGGAAATCCTGGCCTTCATGCCCTTGGACCTCAACCAGCTGCTGTGCGGAGTGAGCGGCCTGGGGCTCATCGCCCTGGGTAACTGGATACCCAAGCTGAAGGAGCCCGGCCCGGTGGGCCTGCGCACCCGCTGGAGCATGAAAAGCACGGCGGTCTGGCGCAAATGCCAGCGGTTCGGCGGCTGGTCCTTCGCGGCAGCAGGGGCGGGCAGCATCCTGGCCGCCCTGCTGGTGGAGGGCGTGTGGTGCTGGGTATGGATGGTTCTGGCCCTCACAGCCGCCAGCATCGCCGGGGCCATCTACTCCTGGTACGCGGCCAAGACCACCACGGAGGGATAAAAAAGCGCCCCTCCCCCAAAGGACGGGGGTCGTAAAACAGTATTTTTGAAAAAGCTGAAAACGTAGTGTTTTCAAGGGACGGCGTGGCTTCGGTCACGCCGTTTCCCCTTTCATCAATTCATCCAGAGGGATAAATCCCAAGCCGTCATACTTGATGTGGATATTCTGCCGCCGCTTACCGCTGGACTTGTCTGGAGCCTCCACATAGATTGCTTGGACCAGCTCCCGGAGGGCGTAAGGGTCGAGCGTCTCAATAGACACATACTTCTGCGCCGTCTGAATGAACTTTTCAATATTCTCGCTCTGTCTCGCCTGTACCTCAATCTCCTGCCGCAGACTGACAACCTCGGCCTCAAGCTGCTTCTGCTCCGCCTCATAGCTTTGGCTCAACATATCAAACCGTTCATCACTCAGCCGCCCGCTGGCATTGTCCTCATAAATCTTGATGAACAGTCGCTTCAACTCGGCAATGCGCTTCTCATCCCGGTTGAGTTTCTTCCTGCTGGTCAAAATTTTCTCGGAACTTTCCAGCTTCATCTGCTGTTCCATGACCATACGGAAGTGGGCCTCGTACCGCAGAATGTAACCCGTCACCAGTTGGATATGCTTCAAAACCATGCGTTCCAGAACCTTGACACGAATGAAGTGCCCGCCGCATTTCTCTCGGTTCTTCTTGTGAAGGGAACAGTCGAAGAAATCCTGGGAGAAGTCACCATTGTTAGACGAGCCATACTGCATCTTAGAGCCGCAGTCGGCACAGTAGACCAGCCCGGAAAAGATACTGCTCCTGCCAGTGCGGGTCATGCGGTGTCTCTGCTGACGGATCACCTGGACCTTCTCAAACACGTCATCTTCGATGATACGCTCATGAGTGCCGGGGAAGATCGCCTGCTTTTCAATTGGATTCTCCCTTTGCTTCTTGTCCCAAATGGAGTTGGAATAGGTCTTGAAATTGACAGTACAGCCCGTGTACTCCCGGCGTTCCAGGATTTTGACAACCGAACTGTCACCCCAGCCATAGGGGTTCTCCGGGGTGGGATTCGGGGTGCTGCGTCCCTGCTGCTTCTTGTAGGCGGTGGGGGTCAGCACCTTATCGGCCCGAAGTTGGTTAGCAATCTGCTGTGGACCTCGTCCCTCCATACACATCCGGAAAATACGCTGTACTACCTGGGCAGCCTCCGGGTCAATCAGCCAGCGTCTCGGATTCTCCGGGTCCTTCACGTAGCCATAGGGGACATTGACCGTCAGCGGTACCCCCCGTTCCCCCTTCGCTTTCTGAACGGCCCGGATTTTGCGGCTGGTATCCCTGGCATAAAATTCGTTGAACCAGTTCTTTATCCCGGCAAAATCATTGTTCACGCTGTTGGGGTCGATGGTATCATAGTTGTCGTTGATGGCGATAAACCGGACGCCGTTCTGCGGGAAGGTGAAGTTAGTGTAGAGCCCGGTCAATGCGGAGTTCCGGCCCAGCCGGGAGAGGTCCTTGGTGATAGCGACAGCCACATTCCCCGCTTCAATCTCCGCCAGCATTGCCTGGAAGCCAGGGCGGTCATAGGTCACACCACTTACACCGTCATCCACAAAAAACACCGGGTTTGGAAAATGGTGGTCTTTAACGTATTGGAGTAAGATAGCCTTTTGATTCTCAATCGACAAGGATTCCCCTGACCGCTCATCCTCCTGAGACAACCGGCAGTAGAGGGCAGTAATTTTATTCGTTGCTCCTGACATTTCTGTATCCTCCTTCAAGGGAGCAACTGTCAGTACAGGATTGGTTGACTTCATTATAGCAGAGGCAGGGGCGTTTGTCATTCAGAACCCTCCAGTTTTTCGGCAAAATTTTTGGCGGTAATGCGCTCCAGTTTACGTAGAAAGCTCTCGGTCCCCTCATAGCTACCCGTGACCGTATAGAGCGTTCCGGCGATGACCTCTGCGGCGGTTAGTTCAGGAATCCAATAGGCTGAAAGGTTTTTCACATGGATATGTCCGTTTTTATTGATTTTCAAAGCGTCATTGCTCATAGGCTCTCCTTTCAAATCTTCAAAATTGTTGTGAAATCAAAAGTGCATTTTGCACTTTTGATTTCATGGATACAAACGTGGGGTGCAAAATGCACTTGGCGTTAAAATCAGAATTGCAAAGTGCAAGTCTGATTGAAATTTTGGCGGTGACGTTAATGCGGCCCGGTGGCCGACGGCATTCTGACACAGACCAGAACGAAAAGTTTTCGTTCTGGTTTCAAGATTGCAAAATGCAATCTTGAAATTGACTGTATCAGCATACGCAAAATCAAAGGCGCATTTCGCCTTTGATTTCTCGGGGAGGTGGCGGACCTTTTGACCACCACCAGAGCTGCTAAAATCAAATTGCGCCCAGCGCAGTTTGATTTGGTGAGCCGCAAAATGCGGTTTACCTACTGTGCTAACGTGGCGGAAAATTTTTCCGCCACGTTAAAAAGGATGATGTCAGCGGTCATGCTCTGTCTCCCGCCGTTTCTGCCGGGTCTGCTCCTGCTGACGCATGGCGGTGTCTACGCAGCTTTTTACCTGCCGTAGCTTCTTCAGATCGTCACGTAGAGGCTTGTACCGCTCATACTCAGCGGGGTACTTCTGCTGTATCTCCGCCAACTCCTGCCGCCACGCCTGGACGGGGATTTTATCCTCTGGGGAACGGTGCTTGTCCAGCTTCCGGCGGGCCATGTGGAATGTCCGCAGCTCGCCCTCATGCTCCAACTCGAATTTCTCCCGCTGGCCCTTCCACTTGATGGCTTTCCACTTGTCGTAGATGGGTTTGGTTTCCCGGTAGAGGTCAACCAAGTGAAGCAAATCCGCTACCTCCTTCTTCCGGGCCGACATAGCTTTCAGAGAATCGTTGACGGCCTCCGTCTGCTCATTACGGAGAGCGAGGCAGGCCTCCAAATCTTCCAGCGTAAGCAAATCATTCTCTGTCAGATAATTGACCACCTCGGCAAAACTTTTGAGATTTCCAATCCTGGCATTGCGGCTCCACGCTCCGGCGTTCCTGCCCTCATAGTAGCCAGTCAGCAGGGCGGCAAGAGTCGGGGCCTGGGGCTTGCTCAATTCGTCCTTCACGGCTTTAATCCAGTCGGTCAGTCCAGCGATTTTCTTCCGAAGATCGCTCAGCATTTTCCGGGCCGCTTTCACCCAGCGGTTCCAATCGCCCTTATCGGTGGAAATGCCCCTGGCCTCCATCTGGCGGACGGCCACGCCCTCATGAACAGTGGGCAATATGTCAAGCCCCTGCCGCTCATAGGAGCGGTAGTCAATGCGGCACGCCAGACCCTTTTCCTCGAACTTGGCGTTGACCATAGCGGCCCACACCTCCCGCCAATGCTCCAGCGTTTCCGGGCTTCCCCAGTCGGTGGTGGGAACAGCGTCAAAAAGGTCCTTGCCGTCCTCTCCCATGACGCGGTTCCCGTTCTCGTCCAGACGGTAGACGCGCCTCTGCTTAAAGCCCCATTTGCCGCTTTCCTCGATAGGCCGGATAGGACAGAGAACATGAAAGTGGGGATTGGTAATACCGCCGTCCTCCTTGTCCGGCTGGTGGATGGCGAAGTCGGCAACCATGCCCCTGCCCACAAGCTGCTCGGACACAAATTGCCTTGCAAGAGCGACATTTTCTTCCAGAGAAAATTCATTCTGCAAGGCAATGTCAAAGCTATATGCAAGCTGGGCTTTCTTGCCGCGCTCGGCCTTCTCTACGGCGTTCCAGAGGGTGGTGCGGTCACGATACTCGGCGGGAGCCTGGGGTGGCAGGAGAATGTCTGTGCAGACCACGTCGCCCTTGTTGGTGAAGTCGTTGACTTCGCCGTAATACTCACTATACAATTTCTCTCCGGCACGATAGGCCGCAGAAGCAACAACGGATTGTCCCTCGCTCCGCCGGACCTGGGTGACGTGGAGATGGAACAGGGCCAATTATCCGCCCTCCTGCTGGTCAATCATGCGCCTGACCAGAGCAGAAACTTCCGGCAGGGAAAAGATTTGCTCCGCCAGCTTTCGGAAAGCTGCTTGGCTCATGCCGCGCACCTCCGGGGCAACGCTTTCCACGTCGGCCCCACGGACGATAAGCCTGTGGTTTCGCTTCTTCCGCTCGCCCTCGGTGTAGTAGCGGACACGGTTCTCCAAACGATGGCATTTGTGCCGGTACTGCTCCCGTTTGGCAATGGCCTCGTCCCGTTCTTTCTCCAACTGCTCTCGTGATTTTTTTATGATGTTGACCTCCTATCAGTTTTGAATTTTGGAAATAAAAAGACCGCTTACCGGGGGTGTCCGGTAAACGGTCAGAGGGCACAATATTGGGTTTTAGCCTCTCTGAAAAGGTACAGCCGGGTCGCGGATGTACCTTTCCAGAGAGGACGCAGGGATAGCCGCGAAGCGGCGCAAGGGGTGCAGCCCCTTGTACGGAGCGCAGCGACGCAAACGGCCCGGACTTTCGGAAGTCCGGGCCGCAGCCTCGCAGAGCGCACGATACATGGTCGCAGACCATGTATAGAAGTGCGCCCTTCCGTTCCGTCAGGGATTTTATCGAGCCTCGCTGTGCCGAACCCGCTTGATGGTTCCCCAGGTTCCCTTGTTCTTCTGATAGCCGATAAGAGCACAGAGGCGGATGAAATCAAAGACAAATCGGAAGAAAATATTCTCAATAAGACACATGATACAGGCTCGAAATACATCCCCTCGGCTAATGTGGATACTTTGTGTGTAGATTCGCTGAAAAAATGCGGTGATTGTCAGAATGGCGCTATAAATTGCAAACAGCA